>ERZ780203.117-NODE-117-length-104377-cov-18.030032_pt1 | contig 104377 bp, 78 predicted proteins | sample MGYA00511168_ERZ780203 | MGnify/ENA primary metagenome ERZ780203 (study PRJEB29588, sample SAMEA2156577) | human gut metagenome | biome: human gut; feature: human-associated habitat; material: faeces | place: Denmark | collected 2008/2010 ...
GCCACTTTAGATAGCAGTATCTATTGGGGTTAAAGGTCGGAGGTGTAAACCGTTAATACGACTGGGCAGTTACAAGCCCATGACCTTTAGGTCGTGGGTAGTTGACACAATGAAGTACGATATGGATTTAACCCTTGATGCCGGATGTGGCCACGCTTTCGATAAACTGCTTCTGGAAGATGAAGAAGATTACAACCAGCGGGATAACGGCTAATACGGCGCCTGCCATCTGCATCGGGTACTGTGTCGTGTACTGACCCTGCAGAGTGGACAGTGCAGGACCTAAGATCAGCTTATCCATGGAGTTGTTGACGATCAGAGGCCACATGAAGTCGTTCCATGCGAACTTGAAGGTGAAGATGGTCAGCGCTGCGATACCAGGCTGGATTAACGGAACCATAATACGTCCGAAAATCTGGAACCGGTTACAGCCATCTACGATTGCGGCATCTTCCAGCTCCTGAGGCATGGACATAAAGAACTGCCGCAGCAGGAATGTACCGAAGGCACTGAACAGGTTCGGAAGAAACAGCGCCGGGATGGTGTTCAACAGTCCCATCTTCTGGATTAACTGATACTGGGGAAGCAGGAAAATCTGTCCGGGAACCATCAGGACGGATAACAGCAGTACGAAAATAAAGTTTTTGAACGGGAACTCAATTCTCGCAAAGGCATATCCTGCCATGGAACAGAACACGATCTGCACAACTGTAGTAATGACAGCGGAAAGGATGGATTTCTGGGAATTTTTATATGTAGATAAAGGAAATATTCTTGTACGCGCAGCAGATGATTTTGCTGAATCTGGAGCTGTTTTTGCTGACGCTGCGCAGGGAGCGGGAAGAAAAGGCGGACGATTCCAAACGGTTTGAGCTGACGGAAGAGACAGCACATCTGAAAAGTTCCCGACTGATTCAGGTCGTCCACTATATGCAGGAGCATGTTCAGGAGCAAATCGATATGAATACACTCTGTGATGTTTTTTATATGAGCCGGTCTGCGCTGCAGCATCTTTTCCATAAGGAATTCGGATGCGGACCAATGGAATATTTCAGCAGAATGAAGATCCGACGTGCACGGGAAATGATGCGGGAAGAAAATTGCAACATCACAGAAATTGCTGCACGTCTGTCCTATGGATCGGTACAATATTTTTCCAGACAGTTTAAAAAAGAAATGGGAATGTCTCCAATGGAGTATTTGTCGTCGGTGAAGGGAATCACACAGGCACTTCGATGAAAATATATGCAATATGTACAGAATATACAAGTTCTTAAAAAACAAACATGCAATCTGAATAAATTGATATTGCCGCATAGTGTACCTCGTGGTAATATACAACCATAGCAGCCGGAAACGTTTCCGGAAGCGTTCCCGGGAGCATTACCGGGACAACAACAGACAGGAATTGCGCTGAGAAAAGCGCCTGTCATCAATTAAAAAGAGAGGTAGAGCTATGAAAAAGAAACTGATCAGTGTATTACTGAGTGCGGCAATGGCAACAACGATGCTTGCAGGCTGCGGAAGCACTGCCGCAGATACCGGAGCTGCTCCGGCAGAAACGAAAGCAACTGAGGAAAAGACCGAGGCTGCAGATACCGAGGCAGAGACTGATACAAAAGAAGCTGCTGCCACAGGCGAAGGCAAGGTTTATTACTTAAACTTCAAACCCGAGCAGGCAGATGACTGGGTAGATCTTGCAGCAGAGTACACCGCTGAAACCGGTGTGCCGGTAACTGTTGTAACCGCAGCAAGCGGAACCTATGAATCTACTCTGAAGTCCGAAATGGCAAAGACAGAAGCACCTACCCTGTTTCAGGTAAATGGTCCCGTTGGTCTTGCTTCCTGGAAGGATTATTGCTATGACTTAAAGGACAGCGAGGTTTATAAGAACGTACTGTCAGACGATTATGTGTTAAAGGATGGCGACGCTGTTCAGGGTATTGCATATGTAATTGAAACATATGGTCTGATCTACAACAAGGCACTGTTAAATGACTATTTTGCATTGGATGATGCAGAGATCAAATCCATCGATGAGCTGAACAACTTCGAAGCACTGAAGAAAGTTGCAGATGGCATTCAGGCTCACAAGGATGACCTTGGCGTAGAAGGTGCATTCGCTTCAGCCGGTTTTGATTCCTCCTCTGACTGGAGATTTAAGACACATCTGGCAAACCTGCCTCTGTACTATGAATATAAGGCAGACGGAATTACCTCTTCTCCTGCTATCAAGGGAACCTATCTGGACAACTACAAACAGATCTTCGATCTTTACATCACAGATTCTACTTGTGATCCGGCTCTGCTGTCCGGTAAGACTGGTGAAGATGCTGCCAGCGAATTTGCACTTGGCGAAGCTGTCTTCTATCAGAATGGTACCTGGGCTTACAACGACATCAAGGATAACGAAGTAGCAGATGAAGATCTTGGCATGCTTCCTATCTATATTGGCGCAGAAGGCGAAGAAAATCAGGGCCTGTGCACCGGTTCCGAGAACTACTGGTGTGTAAACAAGAATGCAGATCCTGCTGATATCCAGGCAACTCTGGACTTCATGGAATGGGTTGTAACCAGCGATACCGGTCGTGACGCTCTGGCAAACACCATGGGCTTTGTAACACCTTTCAAGACCTTTGAAGACGGTTATCAGTCTCAGAACCCGCTGGTACTTGCAAATGATGAGTACACCAAAGCTGGTAAGACACCTGTATCATGGAACTTCACCACAATGCCTTCTGAAGAGTGGAAAAACGGCGTCGGCAGCGCACTGCTTGAGTATGCTCAGGGCACCGGCGACTGGGATGCTGTTGTAACCGCATTCGTAGATGGCTGGAAGACAGAGTATGACGCAGCACATGCGGAATAATTCAGCTGCATAAGAGTCCTGCACCAAAAATCGGTATGCAGGTAAACAAAGAGGATCATAATCAGAGGGCGGGCTATGTGCCCGCCCTTTCCCTTTCACGCACGGGATTTTTGCTTTACGTGCGGTAATTACAGATGTTTTGAAACAATGCCGCCTGTGCGGATGCAGAGAACACGAAAGCGGCAGAATGAGAGGAAATTATGGAGAAAGCAATCAGACGGTATTGGCCGATTTTTGTTCTGCCCACATTTCTTGCATTTATCCTTGGATTTATTGCGCCTTTTGCGATGGGTGTATATTTGTCCTTCTGCAAGTTCACGACGGTAACAGATGCAAAGTTTATCGGTTTTTCAAACTATCTTAAAATTTTTACAGATGCTTCATTTGTACACGCCCTGTGGTATACAGCGATTTTCACAGTTGTGACGGTTGTGCTGATCAATGTGCTTGCATTTGCGGTAGCGCTGCTTTTGACAAAGGGATTTCGGGGGACAAATATCTTCCGGACAGTATTTTTTATGCCGAACCTGATCGGTGGTATCATCCTGGGTTATATCTGGCAGCTTCTGTTAAATGGTGTACTGCTGTATATGAACCGGACACTGACCTATTCCTCCGTCTATGGCTTCTGGGGACTGGTTATTCTGATGTGCTGGCAGCAGATCGGCTATATGATGATCATTTACATTGCCGGAATTCAGAATATCCCGGGAGATCTGATCGAGGCTGCAAAGATTGACGGTGCGACTTCCGGACAGATTTTGAAAAACGTGACAATTCCGATGGTAATGCCCTCCATTACGATCTGTACATTCCTGACCCTGACCAATTCGTTTAAGCTGTTCGACCAGAACCTGGCGCTGACAAACGGCGAGCCCTCCAACATGTCCGAGCTGCTGGCGCTGAATATTTTCCGTACATTTTATGGACGTACCGGCTGGGAGGGCGTCGGTCAGGCGAAAGCGGTCGTATTCTTCCTGCTGGTAGCAGCGATCGCATTGACGCAGAACTGGCTGACACGTAGAAAGGAGGTACAGCAGTAATGAATGTGAGAAAAGCAAAGCATGGCTGGATCTTTACGCTGGTCTTTACCCTGATTTCCATTGCCTATGTATTTCCGATCGCGCTGGTTGTGATTAACTCTTTTAAAAAGAAGGCTTATATCAGTAAGAAACCCTTTGCCATTCCGACGGACAAGATGTTTGTCGGCATCGAAAACTATATCAAGGGAATCCAGAGAACCGGCTTTATTGACGCGTTCTTTACCTCTCTCTTTATTACGGTGCTGTCTGTTGGCGTGATCATCCTGTGTACCTCCATGTGTGCGTGGTATATCAGCCGTGTAAAGAATCGTTTTACAACTGCGCTGTATTTTCTGTGTCTGTTTTCGATGATCGTTCCGTTCCAGATGGTAATGTTTACCCTGTCCAAGCTGGCGGATATGCTGAAATTAAATAATCCGCTTGGTATCGTCATTGTATATCTGGGATTTGGCGCAGGGCTTTCCGTCTTTATGTTCTGCGGTTTTGTAAAGAGCATCCCGCTGGAAATTGAAGAGGCTGCGATGATCGATGGCTGTACGCCGCTGCAGACCTTTTTCGGAATTGTTATGCCGATTATGAAGCCAACCTGTATTACGGTTGCAATCCTGCAGACGATGTGGATCTGGAACGACTATCTGCTTCCGTATCTTGTACTGGATATGACGAAGTATAAAACAGTTCCCATCGCAGTTCAGTATCTGAAGGGCGGATATGGCTCTGTCGACATGGGTGCGATGATGGGCGTCCTGGTGCTTGCCATCATTCCGATCATTGTATTTTATCTGGCATGCCAGAAGTACATCATCGAGGGTGTTGTAGCTGGTGCTGTAAAAGGATGAGCTGCGTACCGGAATAAAAATACATATTTAGAAAAAAGAATAAAGCCGTTCGGCTACTGCAAACAGCCGGGCGGCTTTTTATAATTTTGTGATAATTTTGTGATTGTTTTGACTTTACGGGGGTTTTCCTATAAAATGTCGGAGGAAACGCGAAACTTTGACAATTGCGGTCGAAACAATAAGTATGGTAGGGCAGAGAAGCAATGGAGCAGGAAAACAGAGAGTTGGAAGAGATCACAATTAAAGATATTGCACGGATGTGCGGCGTTGGAGTAAGCACGGTATCCCGGGCGATCAATAACCATCCGGATATCAATCCTGAAACGAAGCAGAAGGTAATGGATATCATTCAGAAGTATGGGTATATTCCGAATAACAGTGCGCGGTATCTGAAGCGGACGGACGGAAAGTGTATCGCTGTGCTTGTGAAGGGATTAACAAACCCGTTTTTTGCCGGAGCGATCAAGGTCATGGAGGATGAGATCAAAAAGAAAAAGTATTCCATGGTGATCCGGCACGTTGAATCGGATGAGGATGAGGTTGATGTGGCGTTGGAGCTGGTAAAGGAAAAACGTCTGGCAGGTCTGATCTTTCTTGGGGGACATTTTGTTCATTCAGAAGAAAAGCTGAGTAAGCTGCGGATACCGTTTATTCTCTCAACAGTCGGAGAAGGACCGGACGGAATCCAGCACGATAATTACTCCACCTTGTCTGTTGACGATGAAAAAGAAGGATATCGGATGACAGATTACCTGATTCGACTGGGACACCGCAAAATCGCGGTGCTCGCTGCGGGAAAAGAAGATGTCAGCATCGGTCGGATGCGTCTGATGGGATATTTGCGGGCACTTCGGGAACAGGGAATCGAGCCGGATGAGGGACTGATCTGCTATATGAATCCGAAGCTTCCGTCCTACAGTATGGAAAACGGTTATGTTCTGACCCGACAGCTGCTGGATGAAGGAAAAGAGTTTACGGCAGTGTTTGCTTTTTCAGATACGATGGCAGTGGGAGCCTGTCGGGCGATCGCAGAGGCGGGGAAACGGATCCCACAGGATTATTCTGTTGCGGGCTTTGACGGAATTGAGCTGTGCAGCTATTACAATCCGACCCTGACGACGATCCGTCAGCCGATCCAGGAAATTGCAGAAGAATCTGTCCATCATCTGTTTGATCTGCTGGATGGCAAAAGCGGCCATCAGCATAAGATTTTTCCGGGAGAATTGCTGGAACAGGAATCGACGCGGGCGCTGTAAAGGAATCTGTACTCTGGGAATATATTACAGTTCACCCACGCCATTCGCAAAAGCGCATCTTCGATGCTTTCCGCTGCTTTGCAGCTCTTTTTGCTCATAAAATGGCGCTCCCTTCGTACCCTTCTGAGTTCAGATTTTCGTGCAAGCACGGAATCTGAACTCAGAAGGGTACGAGTGAACTGTAACGGAAATATGTTACCGGTTGATATTTTACGAAATAATATTTACAATACTAGTGGGAGAGGAATATTCCTGATTTGAAATGGAGTGTAGAGACAGAAAATGGCAACCTTAAAGGATATCGCCCAGAGGGCGGGTGTAACGGCAACAACAGTATCTCGTGTTATAAACAACAGGGGATATATCAGTGAAGGGACGCGGAAAAAGGTATATGCAGCAATGGAAGAAATGCACTATCAGCCAAATGAGCTGGCACGTGCATTCTCCAAACAGTATACCAATACGATCGGACTGATCGTGCCGCATATTTCGCATCCCTTTTTTATAAAGGTGATCAGTAATTTAGAATCCTCAGCAGCGGAAAAGGGCTTTAAGCTGCTTTTGTGTAATTCAAAGGAACAGCCGGAAAAGGAACAGGATTATCTGGATATGTGCATATCAAACCGTGTGGCGGGCATTGTGCTGTGCAGCAAATATGTTCAGACACGGGAATTTCGCAAAATGAACATCCCAGTCGTGAATCTGGAGCGGGGAGGGGACGATGATACGATTTCCGTACAGTGTGACAACTATCAGGGCGGCAAGCTGGCAGCAGAGCATCTGATTGAATGCGGCTGTAAGAATCTTTTACATTTCGGCGGCGTCGCCGGTAAGGACATGCCTGCGGACCGGCGTGCGGATGGATTTTCCGATGTCTGTAAAAAGGCAGGAATTCCGTACCGCATATTGGTGAGTGACAGACTGCAGTACGGCTCCATGCATTATGAAGACTTTATCCGCAGGGCACTGCAGGAGTTCCCGGACGTGGATGGAATTTTTGCCAGCAGTGATCTGATCGCTTCTCAGGTGATCCAGGTTGGTGCACAGATGGGCAAGCGGGTGCCGGAGGATATCCAGCTGATCGGCTTCGATGACGTGATGATATCGACGGTAACAACACCCCAGATCACGACGATCCATCAGCCTGTGGAAGAAATGACAGAATTGTGCGTGGAATATATTGCGAAGAGTCTGAAGAATGAGTCTGTCCCCCAGAAGATTGTACTGCCGGTACAGCTGGTGCAGCGCGGGACTACGGTTTTAAAGACGGAAATATAGAAGGAACTGGTATAAAAAAGAATCCTGCGAAGCAGGATTCTCCGCCTGCGGCGGGTCGCGCAAGCGACATTCTTCCATTCCGCTGCAGTGCGATCCGCGCGGAGCGCTTTTATTTCATAGGACGCATTTTCCTATGAAATGAGAAAACGCCGGAGCATAAAAAGCTCCGGCGTTTTAACGTTCCGGGGTCTTTGGTTTTGATACCTGCGAATTGTTCCGTGCTGCGACTCCCACAATCCTGCCCGATAGTCGTATGTCATCGGTAACACAATATGTATTTCGAAAACACATTTGATATACCACATAATGAGAAAAATAGCATAAATAGTATAAAATTGGAACTTTTGCGTAGCTGATAATAGAAAATGGTTTCGTGAAACTGTACAAATATTGCATTTTAAATTTGTAAAATGGACAGAAGTATAAAAGATACACATGTTATCGGTTGACATACATATAGGGCGGTGATATGATGACCTCATCAGGAAACAAGAACTCCGTACATTAGGCAAGAGCTCTAAAAGGATTCCAGGATGCAGCGGGTTTGCAGGGCAACTTCTACAAACCACAGCTTCTCGGAATCCATAAAGAAACAAGGAATGGTTTCGAAAAGCAAAAGCAGATCCGGAAGGACCTTACGGCAAGTATTTTTATATAAAAAAAGGAATCGACGGCAAAGCACCGAACAACTGGAGATCCATCTTCGGCGGAAGGGCTGCGTCTGCATTCCCAATGGTCAGAGCTGATCAGCGAAGGCACCTTTGCACCGGCTTATCGGGAGGAGAAAAATCTGATCGCAGAAGAAGCATAACAGAAGAAGCCGGTACAACGGCAGAAGGCGAGGAACTTATGCAGAGAAAAAATAATATCGTCCTGCGGCTGCACAGACAGAGAAAACCGGAGCAGGTGCTTTTGCCCCTTGTCCTGGAAGATAATGGAGAAGCCCTGCGGGTTATTCTGGAAAAGCAGGACAATGTGACAGCGGAATTTATCTATAGAACAGAAAAAAAGGTCAGATCCGGCTGGCTGAAGCTGGAAATTGAGCAGGACGGCTGCCGGAGAAGTGATAATCTGGAGGAAGAGCTTCCGGTTATTTTGGAAGTGGAAACGGATATCCGGCCGGAGGCGATGACCGCAATGTATCTTTTAAACGACTGGTGGACAAGACCGGCATTTATCAATGACTTTTCGGAAATCCCGGAGCTGACACAGGCGATTTACGGAAAGCTGAGAAACGGATACTTTTTCCTGCTTCCAATGCCGGGAAAACAGTTTAAGACCCAGGTGAAGCCCGGAAGAGAGAATACGCTTATTTTCGGAATGAGCGCCTGCAAGGGCGGAATCAGCAAACTGGACGAGCCTGTTTATGCATATGCGGAGGCGGACAGTCTGCAGGAAGCGGTTCATGCGTGTATGGCCTGGGCGGCAGAGTATCACGGAATCCGTTTGAAAGAGGAACGGAATATGCCGGAGATGCTGAAATATCTTGGCTGGTGCAGCTGGGATGCATTTTATACGGAGATCAGTGAAGAAAAGGTTCGCGCAAAGGGCAGAGAATTTGCGGAAAAAAATGTGCCGGTGCGCTGGATGCTGATGGATGACGGCTGGCTGTCGGTGCATGGAGACGCACTCTATGACCTTGCGCCCGAAAAAGAAAAGTTCCCCAACGGATTTGCTCAGATGATCCGTGATATAAAGCGGGATACACAGGTGGACTGGTTTGGTGTCTGGCATGCGCTTGGCGGCTACTGGGGCGGAATCGAGCCGGGAAGCGACCTTGCAGCAAAAGAACAGGAGCATTTATATCAAAATGCACCTGGAAAGCTGATCCCGTGGCCGGATGCAGCCAAGGGCTACGGCTTTTACCGGGATTGGTATGAATATCTGAAGCGGGAGGGCATCAGCTTTTCCAAAGTGGACGGACAGAGCGCCGTACATAATTATTTTGAAAATGATCTTCCACTGATGACAGCGACGCGGGGAATGCACGGGGCGCTGGAGGGCGCGGCAGCGTATTTTGACGGTGCAGTGATCAACTGTATGGGAATGGCGGCAGAGAACATGTTTTCCCGTCCTCAGACAGCGGTTGCACGAAACAGCGATGATTTTGTACCAAAACGGGAGGATGGATTTGCAGAGCATTTGCTCCAGAATGCATACAATACACCCTACCAGGGCGAGCTGTATGTATGCGACTGGGATATGTTCTGGACAAGCCATGAGGATGGTCTGCGCCACAGCCTGCTGCGTGCGATCAGCGGAGGACCGGTGTATTTCAGTGATCGGATAGGAGAAACAGCCCCGGAGGTTGCAGCACCTCTCTGCTATGCGGATGGAAGGCTGCCGCAGCTTTTACGGGCGGCAAGACCGACACAGGATTGTATGTTTCGTGATCCCAGAAAAGATGGCGTGCTGAAGCTGACAAATGCCGGAGCATATGCAAATGGTAAGATCGGCGGAGTGATTGCCGTTTATAATCTGACCCATCAGGAACAGACCTATCGGATCGGTGCATCGGATATTCCAGAGCTTTCCGGAAAAAACTGCTGGATTTATGATTGTCGTAATCAGACTGCTGCGGCCTGCAGTGCAGAAGAAGGCAGAGAATACCGCCTTGCAGCGGGGGATTTCACCTGGTTTTTATTTGTGGAGGACACAGAGGGGAAAACCTTTGTGGGACTTGTGGATAAATACATCAGCTTTGATGCGGTACTGTGGATGCATGAAATCGGCGGCAGGCTAATGGGCGAAATCTGTGGCGGAAAGACCGTCGGATTTTTATCCAAAGAGCCTGTAAAGCGCGTGCTTTGCAACGGAGAGGATGTAACAGCGCAGGTGGAGAAAAAGGATTGCCTGTATTTGCTTGAGCTAAACGGACAGAATGCGGTAGTTGAAGTGGAATAAAAATCGCAGCACAACGCTGGCGGGGCGCTGCGACATCCGCGTTCGAAATGGAAATAAAATCTGCTGTGCCCGCCGCGCGGCAAAAGGAGAGGAAAGAACATGAAAACAGCGCAGGAATATCAGAAAAGACTACAGCGCCATTTGGATGAGCTCAAATGGCTGTACTGCGAATTATATCCGGGAAGAGAGGATATGTTTACCCAGTTATGTGAACAGATGGAAGCATGGTATCAGGATCGCCCGGAATCAGAAAAGAAGCTGGACCGGGAGCGGGAACAGGAGCCTGCATGGTACAGCCGCCAGGATATGCTTGGTATGATGCTGTATATCGATGCTTTTGCCGGCAATTTGAAGGGTGTGAAGAAAAAGCTGCCTTACCTGGAAGCATGCAACGTAAACTACCTGCATCTGATGCCGTTTTTGGATACCCCGAAGGGAAAAAGTGATGGAGGCTATGCGGTAGCAGATTATCGGAAGGTGCAGCCGAACCTGGGTACGATGGAGGAGTTGGCTTCTCTGTGCAGCGCCTGCCATGAGAAAAAGATGAGCGTATGCATGGACTTTGTAATGAATCACACATCGGAAGACCATGAGTGGGCAAAGCGCGCACTGGCAGGAGAAAAGGAATATCAGGATCGGTATTTTTTCTATGATACACCGGACATTCCGCAGGAGTTTGAAAAAACCGTGCCCCAGGTATTTCCGACAACGGCGCCCGGTAATTTTACCTGGCGGGACGAGTGCAAAAAATATGTTATGACGTCCTTTTATCCCTATCAGTGGGACTTAAACTATTCCAACCCGGTCGTTTTTAACGAGATGGTCTATAATATGCTGTATCTGGTGAATCAGGGAATTGATATCGTCAGGATCGATGCGGTTCCCTATATCTGGAAGCAGCTGGGAACAGACTGCAGAAATCTGCCGCAGGTACACACCATTGTGCGCATGATCCGTATGATCACGGAAATCGTTTGTCCTGGCGTTGTGCTGCTGGGTGAGGTTGTTATGGAGCCTGCCAAGGTTGTCCCTTATTTCGGAACACTCGAAAAACCGGAATGCCATATGCTGTATAACGTAACGACGATGGCATCAACCTGGCATACCGTTGCAACAAAAGAGGTAGCGCTGTTAAAACAGCAGATGGACGTGGTAAACAGCCTGCCGAAGGAATATGTTTTCCTGAATTATCTGCGCTGTCACGACGATATCGGCTGGGGATTGGACTATGATTTCTTAAAACCCTCCGGTATTCAGGAGATTCCGCATAAGAAGTATCTGAATGAATATTTCCGGGGCATGGCAGCAGGCAGCGATGCGCGGGGAGAGCTGTATAATGATGATCCTGTATTGCAGGATGCGAGACTTTGCGGAACGACGGCATCCCTGTGCGGTCTGGAGGCTTCGCTGCAGGCAAAGGACCCGGCGAGAATTGAGCGTGCCATTCAGAAAATCCTGATGCTCAACGCCTATCTGTTTATTCAGTCCGGCATTCCGGTTATCTACAGCGGAGATGAGATTGGTCAGCTCAATGATTATTCCTATAAGGATGATCCGGATGCAGACCGTGCGGCGGATTCCCGTTATGTACACAGAGGACATTTCCGTTGGGAGATGGAAAAGAAAAGAACAGAAAAGGGCACTGTCCAGAACCGTATTTTTGAGGGCATGCAGAAGATGGAAAAAGCCCGCTTTGCATGTGGTCCGTTTTCCGGAAAGGCTGCTGTATGGACCTATGATACCTATAACAGCCATGTGCTGTGCATCTGCAGACAGCTGAAAAACGAGATGGTAGTCGGTGTGTTCAACTTCTCGGATGAGCCCCAGACGGCATGGATCGACATGGGAGAAATGCCGTTTCAGGATCTGCTCGGAAAAGGAGAATGTGTTTTACGCAATATCATCCTGCCCGGCAATGGCTACGGCTGGTATTATAAAACCTGGGAGGAATAAAGAAGTTCTAGTGCTTCGCGGCTCCAGCTATTGCAGGGGCCGCGAAGGCTGAGAAGAGTACGGAAAATGACTTGTATCTTTCCTGAAAGTTGTGCTATAATCATACAGTTACAAAAAGTAGTTTTTAAAACCATGTGTTGTGTGAGGGGCTTATGCAGAAAAAGGTACAGATCATCAGTGACGGTTCTCAGGATTTATCGTCGGAGTTATCCAAAGAAAAGGATATTGAGGTTGTTCCCTTTTATGTTTCGTTTGACGGGGAGCACTATTATAAAGAAATAGAAGAGATCACAGTACGCGATTTTTATCAGCAGATGGTGGATCATCCGGATGTGTTTCCGAAGACATCCATGCCGTCTGTACATGATTTTTATGAGGTGTTTGAAAAATCTGTAAAAGAAAATATTCCGGTGATCTGCATTTGCATCACGGCGAAGTTCAGTGGCTCTTTGCAGTCGGCAACTACAGCAAAGGATATGATCCTGGAAGAGTATCCGGAAGCAAAGATTGCGGTCATTGATTCGACATTTGATACGGTGCTGCAGGGACTATTTGTGCTGGAAGCGTGCAGACTGCGGGATCTCGGACTGGAATATGAGCAGATTATAGAAGCTTTGCTTTCCATCCGGGAGAGCGGCAGGATCTTTTTTACGATCGGCAGCATCGATTACTTAAAGCATGGCGGACGCATTGGAAAGCTTGCAGGAATTGCGGCCAGTGCGTTGAAAATCAAACCTCTCATCACACTGAAGGAGGGAGAAATTTTCAATTCCGGCATTACCAGAAGCCGTCAGAAATCGATGCAGAAGGTTGTGGAGATGACGGAAAAATACCTGGATGAGGTACAGGCAAAGCCGGGAGAATACAGCTTTTGTATCGGCTATGGCTATGACTATGAAGAGGCGGTCGGCTTCCGGGAGCTGTTGAAGGACCTGATCCGGGAACGGCTTGGAATTGAAGAAATCGGCATTTATCAGATCGGTGCGACAATTGGAGTGCATACCGGACCGTATCCCATCGGGATTGGAATTGTCCGGCATGCAGAAGTGTAGCTCAGGATTTTGAACGTGCGTGACAGGAACAGGAGGGGCAATCCTCCTGTTCTTTTTTTGTCGTACTGTAGCTGTCGGTCATCGTACATGCCGGCGTAAGCCCTTCGTCCTGCATCAGGGCGCTGCCCCAACGATACATCGCTTCGAGAATCGGGAAAAGGCTTTCACCGAGCGCCGTCAGCGAGTAATCGACGCGGGGCGGAACGACAGGATAAACTGTACGGGAAATCAGACCGTCTTCTTCCAGTTCACGGAGCTGCTGGGTCAGCATTTTAGGCGTCGCTTCGGGGACGAGACGGTGCAGCTGGTTGAAGCGCAGCGTCTGACCGGTCAGGTGCCAGAGCAGCAGCGCTTTATATTTGCCGCCGATTAAGCGGATTGTAGCGGAAACGGGGCAATTTTTATTGACCGAGGGATTTTCTTTTGAAGCCATAGCGATTTCTCCATTCTTATTCATGACAATAGAATGCTCGCAGAGCGTACATTCTATTGTTGTGAGGTGAACACTATCCTTTTGGGTAGTATATTACAAAATAGTGCATTCTTTATTTTTCTATCCTAATTGTTATAATGGTAGCAGAGGATAGAAAAAAAGACAAGATGAGTTCTTTAAGGGCGGCCTTTAAAAGCTGTAAAGCAGGAAAGACTATACAGGACGGCTGCAGAATGGAGATATATGAAAAAAGAAACCTATGATATTACCGGCATGTCATGCGCGGCATGCTCAGCGCGAATTGAAAAAGGAATTTCCGGAATGGAGGGCATGCAGCAATGCAGCGTCAATCTGCTGAAAAACAGCATGACGGTTTCCTATGATGAAGCCGAACTGGATTCCGGGAAAATTATTCATCAGGTAGAAGACATCGGCTATGGCGCTTCGCTTCACCAGACACAGGGCAGCAAAACGACAGGAGCATCAGGCAGAGGAAAAAACGGTGCAACAGATGCGGCTGCGGCGGCAGCAAAGCAGATGAAGCAGAGACTGATCGTTTCGTTAGTCTTTACGATCCCACTGTTTTACATTTCGATGGGACATATGGCTGGCTGGCCGCTGCCGCCGTGGCTGCTGGGAGCAAGAAATCATATGATTTTTGCATTTACCCAGTTTTTGCTGGTGCTGCCGGTTTTGATTGCAGGCGGACATTATTTTAAAAACGGATTGAAAAATCTGTGGCATCGCTCTCCGAATATGGATTCGCTGATCGCATTGGGTTCCGGCGCGGCGTTTGTGTATGGCATCTATGCGATTTACAAAATCGCCTGGGGCTTTTCCATCGAAGATATGGATATGGTCGAGACCTTTGGCATGAATTTGTATTTTGAATCCTCGGCGATGATCCTGACACTGATCACTCTGGGAAAATTCATGGAGGCCCGGGCAAAATCCAAGACGTCCGAGGCGATCACGAAGCTGATGGATCTGGCACCGAAGACCGCGAAGGTATTAAGGAATGGACAGGAAGAAGAAATTTCCGTAGACGATGTACAGAATGGAGATATTCTGGTTGTCCGGGATGGTGATACGGTTCCGGTGGATGGAAAAATTACAGAAGGCTTTGCTTCTGTGGATGAATCTGCGATCACCGGCGAAAGCCTTCCGGTGGACAAGCAGACCGGAGATCCTGTGACCGGAGGTACGATCAACCGAACCGGATATTTTCAGATGGAAGCAACTGCGGTTGGAGAACATACGACACTGTCAAAGATCATTCAGCTGGTAGATGATGCGACATCCTCCAAAGCGCCGATTGCAAAGCTGGCGGACAGGGTCAGCAGTGTGTTTGTGCCGGTTGTCATTACAATAGCGCTGTTGGCGGCAATCCTTTGGCTGCTTGCCGGTCAGAGCTTTGAGTTTGCACTTTCTGTTGCGATTTCTGTGCTGGTAATTTCCTGTCCGTGTGCCCTCGGACTGGCAACGCCTACGGCGATCATGGTGGGAACCGGACGGGGTGCGGCGAAGGGTATTTTGATTAAATCTGCGGAAGCGTTGGAGATTACACATAGCATCGATACGGTTGTTCTGGATAAAACCGGCACGGTAACCCAGGGCAAGCCGGTTGTGACGGACGTGATCGCGCTGGAAGCAGACGGAAAAACAGCAGGTGAAAACACGCAGGCGTATACAGAGCTTTTGCAGCTGGCCTTTTCTCTGGAAAAAATGTCCAGCCATCCACTTGCAGAGGCAATTGTCAAAAAAGCGGAAGCATGCTCAGCAGCGTTCCAGGAGGTTTCGGATTATGAGATGATCCCGGGACAGGGCATTGCGGGAACGATCGACAAGGCACGATGCCTTGCGGGAAACCGAAAACTGATGGAAACCAACCGGATCGACATTTCCGTAGCGGCAGGATTGCAGGAAAAACTGGCGGATGAAGGTAAGACGCCGTTGTATTTTGCACAGGGAGGAAAGTTCCTCGGCGTGATTGCTGCTGCGGACGTTGTAAAACCCACCAGCAGGGAGGCAATTGCCAGACTGCAGGAGATGGGAATGGACGTCATTATGCTGACCGGCGACAATGCAAGAACGGCAGAGGCAATCAAAAAGCAGGTTGGCATCAAGACGGTTATTGCGGATGTGCTTCCGCAGGATAAAGAGGAAAAGGTTCGGCAGCTGCAGGAGCAGGGACATAAGGTTGCGATGGTGGGAGACGGTATCAACGACGCGCCGGCACTGGCGAGGGCGGATGTCGGAATTGCGATCGGCGCAGGAACAGATGTGGCGATCGAATCAGCGGATATCGTACTGATGAAGAGCGATCTGATGGACGCAGCATCTGCGGTAAGCTTAAGCCGTGCGGTGATGCGCAACATCAAGCAGAACCTGTTCTGGGCATTTTTCTACAATGCGATCGGCATTCCGGTGGCAGCAGGCGTGCTGTATCCGGCGTTCCATATTTTATTAAACCCGATGATCGGTGCGGCGGCGATGAGCTTCTCTTCTGTATCCGTCGTATCGAATGCGCTCCGCCTCCGGTTCTTTACGCCGAAGTGGAAGCATGAGAGCGGTACTGCAGATTTGCAGACAACCGGAAATGGCGGTATGATGGAGCAAAGCACGGCAGCCGCGGAAATTGCGGATAGAATAGCCCAAAATGATGAATCAAAAGGAGAGACTACCATGAAAAAAACAATCAAAATCGAAGGCATGATGTGTCAGCACTGCGTAAAGGCAGCAACAAAAGCGCTGGAGGGCGTAGCGGGCGTGACCGCTGTAACCGTAAGCCTGGAGGATAAGCAGGCAGTTGTAGAAGGCACAGCAACCGATGAAGCGTTGACTGCAGCAATCGTAGATGCCGGCTACGAAGTGAAGGGGATAGAATAAAATCTTGACAGCTCCTTTCCTGATTCTGTATAATGGGTAAAGTAAACATGTCAAAAGCGGATTGCCTGAAATAAAGCAGAGAAAACGGCTTTGTATAAAGTTCGCTTCGCACAGGATTTATTTCAGACAGGGAAGGAACCGAATTTCATGGATAACGCGGACCCTGACGGGGAAACGAATTTTCTGAATTCCAATCACAATACAAAATGGACAGAGTCTGTGCTCTGTTGGAGAAAGCTATAGGAGGCATAGCCTGTTGGGAGTTCCCAATGGGTTATGTCTCTTTGTCGTAGAAAAAGGAGAGATTTTAAATTCATGGTAAAACTACTTTTGTTACTGATCATTCTGATTCTGGTCAATGCCTTTTTGGCGGCGTCCGAGGTTTCTGTTGTATCGCTGAATAAAAACAGGCTGCGGGAGCTGGCAGAGGACGGCGATCGGAAAGCACAGCGGCTGCTGAAGTTTGCAGAGGAGCCGAATATTTTTCTATCTACGATTCAGGTCGGGATTACACTGGCAGGATTTCTGGCCAGTGCAGCTGCGGCGGACGGATTTGCAGGCGGATTGATGGCATGGTTGTATGAACGGTTGGGAACAAGCGGCATAAGCCTTTCTGTCTGTCATGTGCTGGCAGTTGTGCTGGTGACAGTCGTGCTTTCCTATTTTGCATTGTTGTTTGGCGAGCTGGTGCCGCGTCGGATCGCGATGCAGCGGCCTGAAGCTGCAGAAAGAATGACCTGCAGTGTAGTCGGTGTGCTGACGGTGGTACTGCATCCGGCGGTATGGCTGTTGTCGAGGTCTGCAAAGCTGATCTTAAAGCTGCTTCACTTTAAAACGGAATCCGTAGAACGCAGCGTTACGGAGGAAGAGATCCGGCGGCTGGTTGACCTTGGCGGGGAAAAAGGAACGATAGACCACGATGAGCAGGAGTGGATTCAAAACGTGTTCCGGTTTGACGACATTTCGGTGCGGGATGCGATGACGAGAGAAGCAGATATGGTCTGTTTTTCGCTGGATGAGGCGGACGAGGACATCATTTCGACGATCCGGGAAAGCGGTTTATCCAGATATCCGGTTTACGATGAAGATATTAACGATATTATAGGTATTCTGAATGCCAGGGATTATCTCCTGGATCGTAAAAATGACAGCCCGTCAGGGTTAAAGGAGCTTTTGCGAGAGCCTTATTTTGTACCGGATACGATTCATGCAGATGACCTGTTCCGGGATATGCAAAAAGGAAAAATCCATATGGCCATCGTCATCGACGAATACGGACAGACGGCGGGGGTTATTACAATGGAGGATCTTCTGGAGGAGATCGTCGGAAATATTTACGATGAGTTCGATTCCGAGGAGCCGCCGGAAATCGTTCAGCTGGAGGACAATTTGTGGAGGATCTCAGGCGGCGCATATGTTGAGGACATTGCGGAAGCACTGGATCTGGATCTGCCGGAGGATATCGATTATGACACGCTGGGCGGCATGATCTTCAGCTGCTTGCGGATCATTCCTGCGGACGGCAGCCAGTTTGATGTGCAGGTCAACGGACTGAATATTCATGTGGAAAAAATGGAGGATCAGAGAGTGGAATCTGCACTGGTCAGCAAGATCCTGCCAGAGAAAGAAGAGGAAGAGTAAGCTGTAACGAACATAAAAAGCCGGTCGGCACAGAAGAATTTTCTTCCATGCCGACCGGCTTTTTCAGATAAGCTATTGTCAGCTTCAGTTCTGATATCCCATCGCTTTGTGCGTTCCGTTTCCTTTTTCAGGAGAGGCCTGTGTGTTGTCAGTAGACTGGCTTTCTTCAGAGCTCTGTGCGGAGGAAAGGGTGATGGTCAGCTCCTTTTCTGTATAAATGCCGCCCTCGCCGGGAGACTGTACCGTAATAGAAACCGCTTCTCCGGCTGCGTAGTACTGCAGCTTTTCTTTCAGCTCCTGAATGGTGCTGACGGTCTTACCATCGAATTTTGTGATGACGTCACCCTTGCGGATGCCGGCCGCTTCTGCACCGCTGCCCGGAGTAACGCTTGCTACATAAACACCTGCGGGGATGCCATAGGCTGCGTTGATGTTGGAATCCACGGTGATGCCTGCGATACCGATGCTGGATTTCTGGCTGTCAGCAACCTTGGTTCTGGTCGTCTCATTCATCAGCTCTTCGATGATGCTGGATACTCTGGTGATGGGGATTGCATAGCCCATGCCTTCCACCTCTGTGCTGGCAAGCTTTGCAGAGTTGATACCAATAACCTCACCCTTCATATTGACCAGTGCGCCGCCGCTGTTGCCGGGGTTGATGGCCGCATCTGTCTGGATGTAGGTAGGTGTCTCTTTTGTGGTAACAGTGCTGGAAATGAGGGCATTGCTGTCATCGGAATCCGAAGAGGAAAGGGTACGGTCTGTGGCGCTGACAATGCCGGTTGTAACGGACTGACCATAGCCGAGTGCGTTGCCGATGGCAACAACCTGTTCACCGACCTTTAAGGAATCGGAATCGCCCACTGCAGCCACTGCGATCTGGGACATTGTATCATCGGAAATGCTGGAAAGCGGAACGGCGATAACTGCCAGGTCGTTGTCGGAATCTGTACCCTTGATAGTTGCTTCATAAACGGAGTTGTCAATGAAGCTTGCAGAAAGGGTATCCGCGCCTTCTACAACGTGATTATTGGTGACAATCAGCAGCTCTGTATCGTTTTTTCCAATGATAATACCGGAACCAACGCTGGTGCTTTCTACCTCCTGAGCCTGACCGCCGTAGCCGAACATGCTGAAATAGTTCTGTACCTCCTGTACAGATTTATTTGTGATGGATACGATAGAAGGCATAACGGATTCCGCAACGCTGGAGACGTCCAGACTTCCGGAGGATGCTGCGCTGCCTGTGCTGACCGGTGTGGTAGCCTTTAACAGGCTGCTGGAAGAGCTTGTTGTCTGGGAAGAAGCGGAAGCACTTTCCGAGGATGCAGCTGTTGAAGCATTGTTCCGATAGCCTGCCGCGTAGTTGACACCCAGAAAGGTACCGGATGCAACGCCGCCAAACAAAACAGCGCTCAGTGCAATTGCACCGGCTTTTTTTGCAATGCGTGCTGCACTCGTATTTTTTTTGCGGGGACGAGTCGGTGCCTGCTGTTCCGGGGTATTGGTATAATGATAATCCTGCTCTCTGTTGTCGAAGCTCTGGTTTTCATTTTCGTACATAACTGTCACTCCTTTTCTTATTCTGCCGGTAAGCTGCCTGATCGGTATCAGTCTGCCGGGAAAAACGGTTCAGCGCAAAGATTTATGCTGAACCATTGGTCTTTCTCTTTATCTGAGAAACAGTATAAAAAGGATTTGTGAGGAATGTGTTGGAAAAGTGTGAGGATTATGAGGAAAAATTGCGAAGGAATTGTGAAAATAGCTGTTGACAGCCGGATGGAGCTTCAGAATACTTTTGTATTCTGAATGGTTCCGGTTTCCCGGAAAATTTCCCATTCGCAGATATTGACCGCATGATCTCCGATGCGTTCGAGGTATTTGGCCAGCATCAGGGCATCGAGGCTCTCTATCGCATCGGAACGATCTTCTTTTATGTGGATAACGATATCATTCTTTACCTTATCAAAAAGCTTGTCGATGATATCATCGGAAGCGATGACATCATTCGCTTTTTTCTGATCCCGGGCGACAAAGGCGCTGACTGCCTCGTGTACCATCTCCCGGGAAGCTGCGATCATTGGCTGCAGATGTCCGGAATAGCGTTCCAGCTGCTTGTGATCCATCTGCTGAATCAGCTCTGCGATATCAGAGGCGTGGTCTCCAATGCGTTCGATATCCGTAACGACCTTCAGAATAGAAGAAACCGTGCGCAGATCCTGTGCGATGGGCTGCTGGGTTGTAATGAGCATCAGGCACTGAGCTTCGATGCTGCGCTCCAGGTTGTTGACATTGCGGTCATCGGCCACGATCCGCTCTGCCAGCTGCATATCCTTGTTTTCGATGGAAAAAAATAAATTTTTCAGGGAAGCTTCAACGAGGTTTCCCATTTCCTCCAGGCTTTCGGAAAGCTGTACCAGCTCTTCACTATATAATTTTCTTGTTGTCATAGATACCTCCATTTAAAATGAAAAATCGCAATGTAATGCCTGTTTACTATGCTGGGAAAGAGAAAAACGGGTAGGGTCTGTCAGGATCAGCCGAACCGTCCGCTGATATAATCCTCTGTGCGTTTATCCTGCGGATGGGAAAAGATCTGCTTCGTATCGCCGAATTCCACCATTTCTCCCACAAGGAAAAAAGCGAGATCGTCAGAAATACGGGCAGCCTGCTGCATATTGTGAGTGACAATGACAACCGTGTATTTTTCCCGCAGGTCTGCCATCAGGTCCTCGATTTTCATTGTAGAGATCGGATCAAGGGCGGAGGTGGGTTCATCCATCAACAGGATTTCCGGTGAAACAGCAAGGGCACGGGCAATGCAGAGACGCTGCTGCTGACCGCCGGAAAGACCGAGGGCAGATTTTTTCAGGCGATCCTTGACTTCATCGAAGATCGCAGCGTTTTTCAGACTGGTTTCAACGATTTCGTCCAGCTGAGCCTTGTTTTTGATACCGTGGATCCTGGGACCGTAAGCGATATTGTCGTAAATGCTCATGGGAAAAGGATTGGGCTGCTGGAATACCATACCGGCTTTTTTACGCAGCAGAGTGACATCTACGTGGGGATCGTAGATGTCCTCGCCGTCAATTTTGACTTCACCGGTGATCTTTACATTGTCCACGAGGTCATTCATACGATTTAAGGTTTTTAAAAAGGTGGATTTACCGCAGCCGGAGGGACCGATAAAGGCGGTGATCGCTCCGGCCTTGATATTCATATTGATGTTTTTAAGGGCGTGATTTTCGCCGTAATACAGATCGAGGTTCTTCGTGCTGATTTTGATATTGCTCATGAATTCTCCATTCTGCAGGCGCTGCTGCGTCTGCGTTATCCTCCGGTTAATCGAGTTTGGAAACATCGAATTTCTTTGCGAGTATTTTGGTCAGAAGGTTGATAAAAAGGACGATGATCAGCAGGACAGCGGCAATTCCGAAGGCTGCGTCATATTGTGCCTTGGACATGCTCAAGTACAGCTGGATCGTAAGGGTTCCGCCGGATTCGAAGATTTTTTTGAAAAATCCTGCAAAGGTCTTGGGCAGAAGATAGCCGCTTCCGGCGGTGAATAAAAGGGCGGCGGATTCTCCGACGATACGTCCGATCGCAAGAATGATACCGGTGATAATGCCGGGCATTGCGGAGGGGAGCAGGATCGTGCGGATCATGTACCATTTGGTTGCGCCGATGCCGAGTGCGCCGCTGCGGTAGGTCGCAGGAACTGTTTTTAAGGCTTCCTGTGTGTTTCGCGTGATCAGGGGAAGAACCATCAGGGTCAGGGTCAGGGCGCCGGTCAGGATGGAATAGCCAAGTCCCAGGGTGGTTCCGAAAAATACCATACCAAACAGACCGAAAATGATAGAAGGAATACCGGAAAGGGTTTCTGTCGTAAATTCGATCAGCCGGACGATTTTTCCGGGCTTTGCGTATTCGTTTAAGTAGATTGCGCTGCCGACACCGATGGGAGTTGCGATCAGCAGGGTAAGGATAATGATGTAAAGCGTATTGACGATATTTCCGGCGATACCAAAGGTTCCCTTGATGGTGCTGGGAACAGAGGTCAGGAAGGAAAGACTGATCTGGGGCAGGCCTCTGAAAAAGACATAGCCCATAATCGCGATCAGTAAAAGGATGGAAAATGCCGCAGCCAGATCGATCAGAACGGTGAGAATGAGATCGGAAGACCGGATTTTTTTGTTTAAAATACTGGAGGAACCGGGGACCGTAAGCTCTGTGCTCATTACTCTTTTTCTCCTTTCAGAATTTTGTTCAGGGTCATGTTAATGATCATAATGAATACGAAGAGGACAAGGCCGATGGTGAATAGTACCTGACGGTGTAAATCTGCTGCATAGCCCATTTCAGCAACGATGGCGGTTGTCAGGAAGCGGACAGAGTGAAAGGGCAGAGGGGCGTTGACACTGCTTCCGGATACAAGGCTGATTGCCATTGCTTCACCGATCGCACGGCCGACACCGAGGACGATGGCGGTTGCGATACCGGATTTGGCTGCCGGGATCGTTACACGAAAAATCGTCTGGATTTTGGAAGCACCCAGACCCAGGGAGGCTGCCTTTAAACTGGCAGGAACGCTGCGGAGGGCGGATTCGCTGATGTTAATCACGGTAGGCAGGATCATGATTGCAAGGACAAGCACGGCAGAAATGAGGTTTGCACCGCCGGTAAACTGATGGGTCGCAGAGCCTGCAAAAATTTTCTGTTCGAGCTTATACATTGCAGGACACAGCAACAGGATACCGAGCAGACCGTAGATAACGGAAGGGATACCGGCGAGCAGCTCAATTGCGGGGCGGACGATTTTAGAGAGGGGCTTGGGCGCTGTTTCTGCAAGAAAAACAGCAGTCAGGACGCCGATGGGAACGCCCAGCAGGATCGCAAGGGTTGTGCCGACGATGGAGGTCAAAATGACGTATAAAATGCCGTAACTGGGATCTGCAGCGGTTGGCTTCCATACTGTGCTGAACAGGATCTCTGTAAGTCCCACCTTTGTAAGGGCGGGAGTACCATTTAAAAACATATAAACTGTAATGGAAATGACTGCAAGAACAGCGAAAAACGCGCAGATGGTAAAAATGATCTCAGCAGTTTGCTCTACCACGGATCTTGCTTTTTTATTGCCGATAATAGAATTCATAAAAATCCTCGTTTCCAGGCAGCCTGCAGAAGGCTGCCTTTAATCAAAGGTTATCCCCTATGCGGTTGTGCACAGAATACTGGAAAATGCAGGTCCGACATTGCCGGGCCTGCATCCAGCAGGGAGTGTTTTGGAAAAGAAATGTTGTCAGTCAACTGTGATCAGGCCAACGGATTTGATCAGAGCCTTGCCCTCATCGGAGGTAAGGTAATCAAACAGTGCCTGTACTTCGGTCTTCTGCTCGGAGATTTCACCTTTGGTTGCCATTACGAAAGGTCTGGACAGTGCGTAGTTGCCGGCTTTAATATTTTCTTCCGTTGCGTCTACGCCATCGAGCTTCAAAGCTTTTACGGAATCATCTACAACATCGAGAGAAACATAACCGATCGCACCGGGGGTGGAAGCAACCTTTGCCATAACGGCACCGGTGGAATCCAGTTCGTTTGCGTAAACGCAGGCATCTGCGATGTCCAGCAGCTCTTCAAATGCACCTCTTGTACCGGAGCCTGCCTCACGACCAACAACAACGATCGCCTGATCGTCTCCGCCAACCTCACTCCAGTTCTTTGTTTCACCGGTATAGATGGAAACCAGCTGATCCTTTGTGAGGTCTTCTACCTTGTTTGCAGGATCTGCAACTACTGCGATACCGTCAATTGCGACGATGTTTTCCACTGCGCCTGCGCTCTTTTCATCGTCCTTTAAGTTTCTGGAAGAGTTACCGATGTCAACGCTGCCTGCCAGGACGCTTTCAATACCTGCGGAAGAACCGGTGAACTCAGCAGTTACGGTCACGTTGGGATATTTTTCCATGAAGCTTTCTGCAACTGCGTTTGCCAGCTTTTCCATGGAGGTGGAACCGGACATGCTGACGGAACCGGAAAGGTCTGCATATTTGTCTGCGCTTGTGTCAGCAGCCTCGTCAGCTGCTGTGCTGACAGCCTCGACGGGGGGTTCAGCTGCTGTGTCAGCTGCACTTGCTGCAGTATCTGTTGCAGCAGTATTGCCGCAGCCTGCCAGAGTGCCAATTGCCAGTGCGCTCATTGTAAGAAGTGCGCTCAGTTTGTTTTTCATAATGTTTCTCCTCCTTGATGCCGGAAGTATCCTGTTCCGGGCTGATGAATGAAATATAGTGAATGCCTGAAGCCATATGCCGTCTGCCTCATTGCGAGACTTATGATAAGTCATTTGAGCAATGCAAGATATCACGATCCGGTTAGGAATGGGTAAAGGTTGTGTAAAATGATGTCGGAGTCAAAAGCCCTGACCCGGATGCCTGTGGAGCGCTTCGAGGTGTAATACACATAAATATACATATAGAATGTATATCGGCGAATAATATACATACATGTGAATATTTATACAAGAAAGAGGTAAAAAAGTGAATATTTTGTGAAAATTTATACTTGATTTTTAAGGGAAGTGTGATAGTATAGATGTCATGAAACGGAATTACAACGGAAAAGGAAATCCCGTTTAAAGATGTCTTTAAAAATAAATCTAAAGATAAAAGAATAAGGAGACATCAGAGGAGAAGATTGAAAAATAAGATTTTTCAATCGCGAGATTTGTGTCTGTGCGCACTTGACACAAACTCGGCATGCGCAAAAAACGTGCGCAGAAATGAGGAGGAGAAAAATGAAAATGAAAAAATTACTGACAAGCGTATTGGCAGTAGCCATGGTTGCTTCTCTGGCAGCATGTGGTTCTTCTGCATCCACAGAGACAACAGTACAGGCAACAGAGACTGCAGCAGAAAGCACTGCGGCAGAGACAGCAGCTGCAGAGACTGATGAAGCAGCCTCCACAGAAGCAGAAAGCACAGATACCGCTGCTTTTGATCTGGCTGGCAAGAAGATCGGCGTTCAGCTCGGTACAACAGGTGATCAGCTGGCAACGGAATATGAACAGAACGACGGTTCTACTGTAGAACGTTTCAACAAGGGCGCAGATGCAATTCAGGCATTAAAGCAGGGCAAGATCGATTGCGTAGTGATCGACTACAATCCCGCAAAGGCTTTTGTGGAAAAGAATGATGATTTACAGATTCTGGACGAAGAGCTTTCTTCTGAAGAATATGCAATGTGTGTCAACAAAGACAACAGCGAGCTGACTGCAAAGATTAACGAAGCGCTTACTCAGTTAAAGGAAGACGGTACGCTGGATGCTATCGTTTCCAACTACATCGGTGATGAGGCAGGACAGCATCCTTATACCTCTCCGGAAGGTGTAGACCGTTCCAACGGCACACTGGTTATGGCAACCAATGCAACATTTGAGCCTTATGAGTATTATGAGGATCAGAAGGTTGTCGGCATCGATCCTGATATCGCGCAGGCTGTCTGTGACGTGCTTGGTTATGACTTAAAGATCGAGGACATGGAATTTGATGCAATCGTCAATGCAGTTGTTTCCGGCAAGGCTGATTTCGGTGCAGCAGGCATGACGGTAACAGATGAGCGTAAGCTGAGCGTAGACTTCACAGATACCTATGCAACAGCAAGCCAGGTGATCATTGTAACAAAGTAATTACAAGAGATAATCGGAAAGCAATTATAATATGGAAGATTTTAAACTCAAATTTATTGCAAACTTTATAACCGATAATCGGTGGAAGTACTTCACCAACGGATTGGGAACAACTTATGTTGTTTCCTTTTTCGCTGTTATTCTGGGCGTTGTCATCGGCGTGCTGATCGCAGTGGTGCGGTCGTCTGCAGATAAGCTGGACCGTCCTCCACTGGTGGTTAAAATTCTGAATGTGATTTGTAAGCTGTATCTGACGGTTATCCGCGGAACCCCTGCAATGATCCAGCTGCTGATCATGTATTACATCGTGTTCGGTTCTGTGGATGTCAGCAAGCGGCTGGTTGCGATTCTGACCTTCGGAATCAACTCCGGCGCATACGTAGCGGAGATTATCCGTTCCGGTATCATGTCTGTGGATCAGGGGCAGTTTGAAGCAGGCAGAAGCCTGGGACTGACCTATGTGCAGACGATGTGGTATATTATTATCCCCCAGGCATTTAAAAATGTCCTGCCTGCCCTGGGCAACGAGTTCATTACCCTGTTAAAGGAGACGTCTATCTGCGGTTACATTGCACTGACGGATGTTACGCACGGTGCGAATACCGTCAGAAGTCAGACCTATGAGCCTTATATGCCGTTGTTTGCGGCAGCTCTGATTTATCTGGTCAGTGTGAGTGTACTTTCAGCTCTGATCAGCAGACTGGAAAGGAGGATGCGTGTCAATGAGCGATAACGGACAGGAAAAACAGGTTCTGTTTGAAATCAAACAGCTCTGCAAGTCCTTTGGACCGACGAAGGTGCTGGATCATATTGATGCGACGATCCGCCAGGGTGAGGTAGTCGTTATTGTAGGTCCCTCCGGCTCCGGTAAATCGACCTTTCTGCGTTCCTTAAACCTTCTGGAAATGCCGACCTCGGGCGAGATTTTATTTGAAGGAAAAGAGATTACAGATCCGAAAAGCAATTTAAATCAATATCGTCAGAAAATCGGAATGGTGTTCCAGCATTTTAATCTGTTCGCAAATAAGACGATTCTGGAAAACATGACGCTGGCACCGATCAAGGTGTTAAAAAAGTCCAAGGCGGAAGCGGAAAAAGAAGCGATGGAGCTGCTGGCACGTGTCGGCCTTGCAGAAAAAGCAAACGCTTATCCGGCACAGCTGTCCGGCGGTCAGAAACAGCGAATCGCCATTGTTCGCTCTCTGTGCATGCATCCGGATGTTATGCTGTTTGATGAGCCTACCAGCGCGCTTGATCCGGAGATGGTTGGCGAGGTTTTAAGTGTAATGCGGGATCTGGCCCACGAGGGTATGACAATGGTGGTCGTTACCCACGAGATGGGCTTTGCCCGGGAAGTCGGCACGAGAGTGCTGTTTGTGGATGAAGGCAGGATCAAAGAGGAAAACACGCCGGAAGAATTTTTCGATCATCCGAAAAACGCGAGACTGCAGGAGTTTCTGTCGAAGGTGATCTAAAGCAGATTTTCCGGAAAAATGACAGAAAAAGATTGATTTTGTAAAAATCATAAAAAATTGATATGAAATGGAAGAATTTCAACATGCCGGGGCAGTTGCAGTTCTTCCGTTTTTTTTGTTACAATAAAAAGGATAAACTGGTTATTTTATCCGCGTATTTAGAGAATGACTTTTGATCAGGAGGAGCAGGAAAATGGAAAATGTAACACAGAAACGGACACCGGGGGAATGGCGAGAGCTGTTTTCTTCGCAGGAATTTGAAGAAGCCTATGAATATGGGGGCGATGACCTTGGGGCGGTTTATCAGACGCAGGGGACAGACTTTGCACTCTGGGCCCCGACGGCAGAGCGGGCAGAGCTTTTGCTGTATCGGGCAGGAAGCGCAGAGGAGGGTGCAGCAGAGCCCTTTGACCGGACAGAAGCGGTACGCACAGAAAAAGGCGTTTTCCGTGTGCATAAAAACGGAGATCTTTCAGGTGTTTATTATACCTGGTTGGTAACGGCGGACGGTCAGACACGGGAAACTGCAGATCCTTACGCAAAGGCCGCCGGAGTAAATGGACAGCGCAGTATGGTGATCGATCTGAAAAAAGCTGAGCCGGAGGGCTGGGACAAGGATCAGGAGAAGCTGCCAAAGGCTCCGGCACCCGTTGTCTGGGAAGTGCATGTAGGCGATTTTTCCCACGATCCCCAAAGCGGTGTTTCGGAAGAAAATCGAGGGAAATATAAAGCGTTCTCAGAAAAGGATACCTGTCTGGATGGAAATACAGGAAACCCGACGTGCATGAGCTGGCTGAAATGGCTGGGTGTCACTCATGTCCAGATATTACCGATGTATGATTATGGTTCGGTAGATGAAACCGGAAAGAAGCTCCAGTATAACTGGGGGTACGATCCGATGAACTATTTTGTACCGGAAGGCTCCTATGCGACCGATCCGTATCATGGAGAAGTACGGGTGCGGGAATGCCGTGAAATGATCCAGGCCTTGCATCGCGCGGGAATCCGGGTGATCATGGATGTGGTGTATAACCATACATTCAGCATAGACTCTGTTTTCCAGAAAACTGTTCCGTATTATTTTTACAGACAGGAGGCAGACGGCAGCTTTTCAGACGGCTCCGCATGCGGCAACGATACTGCAAGTGAGAGAAGGATGTATCGCAGATATATGATCGACTGTATTTGCTACTGGGTAAAGGAATATCATGTGGATGGATTCCGGTTCGATCTGATGGGACTGCATGATACGGAGACAATGAATGAGATCCGTGCGGCACTGGATTGCCTGCCGGGTGGAAAAGAAATTCTGATGTACGGCGAACCGTGGACGGCAGGCAAGACTGCGATTCAGCCAGGCTATGAGCAGGCGCTGAAATGCAACGCAGCCCTTTTGTCTGACCGAATCGGATTTTTCAATGATGATATTCGGGACAGCATTAAGGGCAGTGTTTTTGAAGTCAAGGAGACTGGCTTTGTCAACGGAGCAAAGGGACTGGAGACTCAGATTCGTTCCAGTGTGCTGGGATTCTGTGACGGAATGGGCGGTTATCAGCCATCGTCTGCACACCAGTCTGTTTCCTATGTCTCAGCCCATGACAATTATACGCTGTGGGACAAGCTGGTGCATACGCTGACGGACAGCATGGAGCCGGATTTTGGCGCATACAATGAAGTAGCTCTGGCGCAGAACCGTCTTGCCGCGGGAATTTATTTTACCTGCCTGGGGATTACGTTTTTACAGGCGGGAGAGGAAGCGGCGCGTACGAAATACGGTGACGACAACAGCTATCGCTCCGCGGCGAAGGTGAATCAGCTAGACTGGACCCGGATGCATGAATACCGGGATTTGGCGGAGTTTTACCGCGGTCTGATCCTGCTGCGAAAGAGTTTTCCGGCATGGAGGCAGAGAAGCCTGGAGGTGCTGGATCAGATCTCCTTTGTGGACGCACCGGAAGGCTGCGTAGCCTTTATCATCCGGACAGGGGCTGAGCCGGAGGCTGCAGCAGAAAGCGTCCTCACAGACAACGTTGCGCCCTGGCAGGAGCTGTTTATTATTTACAACGCGAATAAGGAAGCTGTGGAATTTCGACTTCCGGGCGGGAAAGGCTCTGATCCGGAACAGGAGCCTTCTGAAAATTATTTTGCCTTGGAGGGCAAGTGGCAGTTGCTTACAGATGGAACACGGTTTAAAATAAAAGAGGACACGAAATTAGAGCAGATAAAAGAGCTGGAAGGTTCTGTATGGGCAGAACCGGTGTCTATTACAATATTAGGAAGATAAGAGGGAACAGGTATGAGAACAAGCGGTGTGCTGCTTCCGGTATTCAGTCTTCCGTCTCCGCACGGGATCGGCTGCTTTTCCAAGGAAGCATATGAATGGGTGGATTTTTTGAAGCTGGCAGGACAGCAGTATTGGCAGATCCTGCCGCTGGGACCGACAAGCTATGGGGACTCCCCGTATCAGTCCTTTTCTACGTATGCGGGCAACCCGTATTTTATTGATCTGGAGGAGCTGGTGGAAGCCGGGTTTCTGACCAGAAAAGAGGTAGAAGCCTGCGATTGCGGCAAAGCGGCCAGAGATATTGATTATGGAAAACTGTATGAAAACAGAATGCCGCTCTTAAAGCTGGCATATGAGAGAAGCCTGGAGAAGCCTGACCCGAAGTTTACAGCATTCTGGACAGAAAATGCCTGGTGGCTGGATGACTATGGCCTGTTCATGGCAGTGAAGGATATTTTTGACGGAAACAGCTGGGATCAGTGGGCAGAGGATATTCGCTATCGCTGGGATAATGCGATGTGGTATTACAAGACCAACTATTCTAAAGAAATCGGCTTTTATGTATGGCTTCAGTATCTGTTTTTTACACAGTGGCAGAAACTTAAAAAATATGCCAATGATAAGGGACTGAAGATCATTGGTGACATTCCGATCTATGTGGCATATGACAGCGCGGACGTCTGGGCACATCCTGAGATGTTCCAGCTGGATCAGGAGAGAAAACCCGCCGCAGTTGCAGGTTGTCCTCCCGATGGATTTTCTGCAGACGGACAGCTGTGGGGCAATCCGCTGTATCGCTGGGATCATCACAGAAATACCGGCTATGACTGGTGGGTAACACGAATCTCCTGGTGCTTTAGACTGTATGACGTTGTCAGAATCGACCATTTCAGAGGCTTTGATGAATATTTCTCCATCCCTGCAAAGGACAAAACCGCGGTGAATGGTCACTGGGAAAAAGGTCCTGGTATTGAGCTGTTTCAGGTGATTAAAGCACGTCTCGGTGAAAAACCTATTATCGCAGAGGATTTGGGCTATGTGACGGATACTGTCCGCAGAATGGTAAAGGAAAGCGGCTATCCGAATATGAAGGTTCTGGAATTTGCATTCGATTCCAGAGATTCCAGCGGCGCAGGTGATTATCTGCCGCATAATTATGAGCATAACTGCGTAGCTTATACTGGCACCCATGACAATGAGACGATCCTGGGCTGGCTGTCCAGCATTAAGCCGGAAGAGGTTCAGATGGTGCGGGCATACTTAAACCGTCCTACAGAGAGCAAACAGGTTTTGGCATCCGAGCTGGTTCGTACCACCATCGCTTCTGTGGCGGATACCTGTATCATTCCAATTCAGGACTATCTGGGGCTGGATAACAGCGCAAGAATCAATTTCCCGTCAACGCTCGGTACGAACTGGCGCTGGAGACTGATAAAGAGTGACCTGACAAAGGCGCTGGCAGATTCTATTCGCAAGCAGAATATTGTCTACGGCAGAGTGAAGTGGGAAGATCTGCAGGAGGATGAAAAACCGAAGGATCCGGAAGAAGAAAAAGAGACAGAAACAGAACCCAAGCAGAAAAAAGACAGTTCTGTAAAGGAGGCAAAAGACTGATGGAATTCGGAAAATTATGCAGTTGGGAAAAGCAGAGGAATCGTGTCGTTTTTCAGTTTGAGAAACGAACAGGACGCGTGGAGATCCTCACACCGGAGATTTTTAATGTATTTTCGGGAGTGGTGAGTGAAGAGCATCGCTCTAAGGCCATTGAGGGAGACAAGTCTGTTGCAGTTGATTTTACGGCGGCAGAAGCAGACGGCGCCGTAGAAATTTCCACAGATGCAGTGACTGCACGGATTTACGATGATTTCAAGGTCGATTTTTATAAAGCGGACGGCACCGTTTTGTGCCGGGACTACCGGGGCAGCAGAAAGATCTGCGCCGGTCTGAGTGATGAACTGAAGGCATTAAAAGAAGCAGAGGGACACAGTGTAGAGGAGCAGCGCACGGAAGCGGTAGAGGTTGTCAAGCAGCTTGAGGGTGACGAAGCCTTTTACGGACTTGGTGATAAGACCGGCTTTATGGACAAGCGCGGCTATGAATATGTGATGTGGAATACGGATGATCCGGCTCCGCAGATGGACAATTTCAAGTCCCTCTACAAATCCATTCCGTTTTTTATTACCTTACATAAAAATGCAGTGTTTGGCCTGTTCTATGATAACACCTACAGATCCTGCTTTGATATGGGCAAGGAATCGGAGGAATATTACTGGTATGGCGCTGCAGACGGCAATCTGGATTATTATCTGATCGCCGGCAAGAGTATGCCGGAGGTGCTTGGCAATTATACTTATCTGACAGGTACGGTTCCGGTTCCGCAGAAGTGGACCCTGGGCTATCATCAGTGCCGCTGGAGCTATATGTCTGAGGAAGAAATCCGGGATGTTGTTTCCCACATGAGAGAGTGCGGAATCCCCTGCGATGCCATTCATCTGGATATCGATTATATGGATCACTACAAGGTATTTACCTGGACACCGGATAAGGAACGCTATCCGGATCCGGAAAAGATGATTTCTGATCTGGCGAAGGATGGTATCAAGATTGTGACGATTATCGATCCCGGTGTAAAGCTGGAAGAGGGATATTCTGTTTACGACAAAGGCGTGGAGAACGGCTATTTTGCAACGACACCGGAGGGTGAGATCTATGTCAATGCAGTATGGCCGGGAGATGCGGTTTATCCGGATTTTGGCAAAAAAGAAGTGCGTGACTGGTGGGGCGAAAATCAGCAGTTCCTTGTAGATAAAGGCGTCCGCGGCGTATGGAATGATATGAATGAGCCGGCAAGCTTCCGCGGGGAGCTGCCGCAGGACGTTGTGTTTACCGATGAGGACGAAAAGAGCGACCACGCGAGAATGCACAACGTTTATGGTCATAACATGGCAAAGGCAACCTACGAGGGCTTAAAGCAGCGGGACGGCAGACGTCCGTTTGTCATCACGAGAGCCTGCTATGCCGGTTCGCAGAAATACAGCACAGCATGGACAGGTGATAATCACAGCATCTGGGCACATCTGCAGATGGCGATTCCGCAGCTGTGTAACCTTGGTATGAGCGGAATGTCCTTTGTCGGTACAGACGTGGGCGGTTTCGGTTCGGATTGTACAAAAGAGCTGATGTGCCGTTGGGTAGAGGTTGGATGCTTCTCTCCGTTATTCCGAAATCATTCCGCAATCGGAACACGGTATCAGGAGCCCTGGAGATTCGATCAGGAAACCGTGGATATTTACCGGAAAGCAGCACAGCTTCGATATCATCTGATCCCGTATTATTATGACCTGTTCTTTACCGGAGAGAAGACCGGACTGCCGATCATGCGTTCCCTGGTGCTTCATTATGAAAAGGATGAAGTAGCAAAGGAGTGCAATACAGAATTTTTGGCAGGCCCGAATCTGCTCGCTGCGCCTGTTGTAACCCAGGGCGATCGCAAGAAGATGGTTTATCTGCCTGCAGGAACCTGGTATGACTACTGGACAGGTGAAAAGATTTCCGGCGATCAGGGACAGTGGATTCTGCGGGATGCTCCGCTGGATACCTGCCCGCTCTATGTAAAAGCAGGCGCAGTGCTGCCGGTATGGCCGAAGCAGAATTACGTGGGCGAGAAGGATACCAATCAGGTGCTGATGCTGGAGGTGTATCCCGGAGAAGGAAGCTGGGATCATTTCCAGGACGACGGCGAAAGCTTTGCATACCGCGATGGTGTATACAATCAGTATCACTGCGAACTCAAAGACGGAAAGCTGACCGTATCCTGTGTTCATGATGGCTATGAAAAGCATTATCAGCGCGTACAGGTTCATTGCCTTGGAAAGACCTTTGAGGCTGAGCTGAAGGACGGCGCATGCTGTGTAGAACTGTAAAAAACGCTCTACAGGGTTCATAGAAAACAAAAAAGACCGCAGAACGTGCACATTGTTTGTACGGGTTCTGTGGTCTTTTTGGATTCATGACATTAGAATGCACACTTTACGGGAATTCTAATGCTTGTATAAACTTAGTGTGTTTTGTCGGAGCAGGCTTGGGTTTTAGTCAACCTTTACCGGGTTGGTAACGCTGACGGTATGATCGTACCATTTTCCCTTGGTTCCGATCAGGGCGAGGTCGAAGTCTTTATCCAGCGCTTTTACCGGAACGTCAAATCCGTTTACTTCTTCGGTCGTGCCGTCATCGTAGGTTACGGTATCAGTGGTGGGCTGTAAAAGCTCTGCACCATCCTTTTTGGCGTCAGCAGCCTTGCCGACAAACAGGTTTACGATGTTTTTGGAGGTCAGGCTGATGTGAATGGACATCTGTCCATCTTTTACAGTCAGGACACCTTTTCCGTCGTTTGCTTCATTTACATGGAACATGCCGCTGTCAGTTTTGAACTCTGCTTCATAGGTTCCATCTTCCAGGACAGCATCTGTAGTGTCAGAGTTGGATGCAGCCGATGTGCCGAGCTCTTCCATGGCAGCGTGTGTGTGGGAAACATACAAATCCTGGATGACAGGGATCTGTCCAAGACCGGCGATCTGGGTTTCAATGCTGTCAAATACGCCGGAGGCTTCGAACTGGCTCTTCCAGGAGTCATCATCGTCGCCAGCCATATCGTTGTTTGCATGGTCGCCGGCAACAACCATCAGAGGACGGAGAATTACTTTCTTGTAGCCTGCCTCCTGAATCTTTTCGATCACTGCTTCGCATGCAGTATCTTCAGGTTCACCCTCTACAGTGCCGATGAATACATTGTCATATCCGAGGGCATTCATCTGGTTCTGCATCTGGCTGTAGCTGATTTTTGCGGTGTGGGAGGTTCCGTGTCCCATGAATACGAAAGCAGTCCCGTCTTCCTTTGCAGCATCAAGGCTTTCGTAGCCTGCAGTTTTTACTGCCTCTGCTGTAACTGCCTTTGCAACCGCTTCCTTGTCGCTGTTTACGGAATCATCTGCAGAGCCCACTTCACCCAGAAGAGGCTCGGCGATGGTTACGGATTCAAACTTGTCGCTGTAGCTTGCAACCGCTTCGCTCAACTCATCATATTCTGCACCGTGCATCAGATGAGTAGGCTGTACGATCAGATTCTTTACACCGTTATCAACAGCACGCTGCAGTGCCTGATCCATATTATCGATTTTTTCACCATCTCGTGCCTGCACATGGTTGATGATGATCTGGGCAGTAAATGCACGTCTTACGGACCAGTCGGGATATGCTTTCTGCAGTGCTTTTTCGATGCCGCCGATATCCTCTGCACGGCTGTCGTTAAAGGAAGTACCAAAGCTTACAACAAGCAGCTCGTTTTCCCCGATCTCATCTGCATTTAACGGGTCATCCTTGGAAGCGTCGCCGGTATCTCTGCCGAAATAATCGGGATCGGCGTTTTCGCCTTCTACCAGTTCTTTCTGAGCATCCGTCAGCGCATCCCATGCAGCCTTTGCTTCGGCACATTGCTCATCGGTGTTGTCGTTTCTTTCCTGAACATAGATCTGGTCGATCAGGGCAGCTACTTTGTCTGCGGCTTCCTGGTCAGATTCTGCGTCAGCGGTTTCCGCTTCCGTCGCAGTTTCCTGCACAGTTTCAGTTGCGGTGGATTCCACAGCGGTTTCAGCTGTAGAGCCACATCCGGAAACCAGCGCAGCAGTCATCGACATGGATAACATCAGTACGATCAGTTTCTTTTTCATAAGTTCCTCCTTGGGAATGGGTTCGGATTGCAGAAACGACGGGCGTCGGGCAATCCGGTATCAGAGGACAATAAAATTTTGTCCCAACAGTGTGTGAATATGGCGATAAATGAGTGATACGGGAAATTTTCGTTCAGATGCCGTTGAAAAAAGAGAAGAAAGGCGAAATGTGCAAAGTTGGATCGCTGAATCAACTCTATAGCGCGGAGCCATAGCTTCGAATCTCGGAGCGCAACAAAATAAAACCAGAAGTGTTTCTGATTTTGCAGATTTCGTACTGCCAGTTTCTCGTGGCATGAATTTTCATTGTTACCGTTCACTCGTACCGTTTTGTAAGCAAAAATGAGCTGCGAAGCAGCGGAGAGCGTCGAAGACGCGGGTTTTGCGAATGTCGCGGGTGAACGGTAACTTTTCATTCCTGTACTGCGAAAGGCAGGTCTCCCGACTGAACGCTCTGACGCTTCGACTCCCTTCCCGGTCTCCCAGTGGTAATAAGCCGTCGCTTGCGAATCACGGTGACGAGTTCGCGCAGGATTTGCACCCGCTTCCCTTTTCACCAGACGCATATGGTCTGACACCTTACGCATTTATTCAATTATGCCTTATGCCAAATTATTCTAGCATTCCTATAGTTAGTTGTCAATGTAGGGGGAAGAACGAGATTTGTGTCTGCGTGCACTTGACGCAAACTCGGTATGCGCAAAAAGTGTGCGCAGAAATGAGAGGAAAGATGGAATATGATTTTCGGAACGTTGTTACTGATGGAAAATGCGAAAAATAAGCGGCTTCCGAATCCTCGGAAACCGCTTGCTTACTGACTTTTTAGAAGAGCGACAGACGGGGCTCGAACCCGCGACCTCCACCTTGGCAAGGTGGCGTACTACCAACTGTACTACTGTCGCATTTTTCTCTCGCTGATGTATCTCAGCGACGAAATTTATAATAACACAGTTTCTTCTGCTTGGCAAGCTTTTTCGTAAAAAAATTCAAATTTATTTTGGAAGAAAATAGAATAGCAAAATTTTGGAAAAATATGCGCCGTTTTTTATTCATGACAATAGAATGCTCGCAGAGCGTGCATTCTATTGTATCTTTTCATCCGTAGCATTTCCGAAAACATCGAGCAGCGTTCCATAGCGGAAGAGCCAGACCATCTGCAGCTCGGTCTGATCGTATTCCTGCAGAGTTTTCATTACCTGCTCGGCGATTTCGGGCGTAACGCTTCGGGCCGTTTCCGGGGAAGCAGGATTACAGAGCATGTGCCAGTATTCCGGATAGGCTTCGACCCATTTGACCAGCCGCTGCTGGCGCAGTTGGTTGTAGAGCTTTGAGAGGGCGAGAATGATCTGGGCAGCGTTATCTTTTTCCAGTTCTTTGTAAAGGTCTTTCGAATCCATAGTACCTCCTAAAACAAATAGTAGGGACGTATTTATCCCTATTATAAGCAAAACAGGAGAAAGATGCAAGGCAGGTCTCAGGAAGATTCGACGGAACAGGAAAGCAGGACTTGCAGATCAAAAATCGTCATGCTACACTACGATGAGAGCATGAAAAGTGTTCAAACGGGAATCACATGACGAGGCTCCCGGTGTGGGAGCACGGATCGAAGCAAAAAGAAAAGGGGAACAAAAGAATCTATGATAACAGATCAATTCGGAAAAAAATGGTATAAAGGAAATCTCCATACTCATTCCACCAATTCTGACGGTCGTCTGTCGCCGGAAGAAGTTATCAGGCTGTATCGAGAGGAAGACTACGACTTTCTTGCCCTGACAGATCACTGGTTTATGGGAGAAGAGCGCCAGGAGGAAAATTTTCTGCTTTTGAGCGGGGCAGAATATGACGTTGGCAACAATGTCCGGGACGGCATTTATCATGTCGTCGGAATCGGTATGCAGAAGGAGCCGAAGCTGGAAAAAGGACCGGAATTACAAGAAAAGCAGGCGCAGCTGATGATCGATCGGATTCATGAAGCCGGAGGCATTGCAATTCTGGCACATCCGGCGTGGTCGATGAACCGGGCGAGCGAGGTGCGTCTGTTAAAAGATCTGGACGGCTGCGAGATTTATAATACGACGTCGGGCGTGCCGTGGAACTGTAGACCCTATTCGGGCATCATCCTGGATGAATTGGCAGCGCAGGGATATGTGCTGCCCTGCATGGCAGCGGACGACGCGCATCAGTACACAGGCGACGAAACAAAATCTTACCTGATGGTGCAGGCGGATGAGCTGAGCCGCGATGCAATCCTGGAAGCGATTGCTCAGGGGCGTTTTTATGCATCCCAGGGGCCGCGTTTTTGGATTGAGAAAAAGGATAACAGTCTGATCGTGCACAGCACGCCGGTGAAGGAAATTGTCTTTTTCACGGATGCGGTATGGTCGGACGATCGCGCGACAGTCGGGGAATGCGTGGAAGAAGCCGTTTATGAGATCCAACCGCATGAAACGTTTGTAAGGGTAGAATTAAAGGATGCTGTAGGGAACCGGGCATGGTCGAACTTTTACCTGACCGGAAAGGCGGTTTTATAAGAATGGAAAATCTCCTTTTTTGTCTGAATGCGACGGTACCGATTTTTCTGACGATGATGCTGGGGTGTCTGTTTAAGAAAATCGGCTGGATAGACGAGCTTTTTACAAAACGCCTTAACAAATTTGTCTTTCAGGTGGCTTTGCCGGCGCTTCTGTTTGAAGATCTGGCGACAGTTGACCTTGCGGAAGTCTGGGATATGGGTTATGTTGCGTACTGTTTTGCTGCAACATTTCTCGGAATCGGGATCTGTTACCTGATTTCCCTCTTATTAAAGGATAAATCCATTCAGGGCGAGTTCGTGCAGGCGTCTTACCGGAGCAGCGCGGCGCTGATGGGAATCGCGATCATTCAGAACATTTATGGAAACGCCGGAATGGCGCCGCTGATGATTATCGGAACCGTGCCGCTTTACAATGTGATGGCAGTCGTTATTCTGTCGATTTTAAAGCCGGAGCGCGGAAAAGTGGACAAGGCGCTGCTTTTAAAGACAGGAAAGGGAATTGTAACAAACCCGATTATACTCGGTATTTTAGCCGGTATGATCTGGTCGGGACTGCGCCTTCCGATGCCGAAAATTCTGGACAAAACGGTTTCCAATGTCGGCGTTCTGGCGACCCCGCTTGGTTTGATGGCGCTGGGTGCTTCGTTCGATTTAAAGCAGGCTGCCGGAAAAATCAAACCGGCGATTGTTGCAACCTTTATCAAGCTGATCGGTCTGGCGGCAATTTTTCTTCCAATTGGCGTGATGCTCGGCTATACACATGAGCATCTGATTGCTCTGATCGTGATGCTCGGCTCTGCCAGCACGGTGAGCTGCTTTGTTATGGCGAAAAATATGGGACACGACGGCACGCTGACATCCAGCGTCGTTGTTTTGACAACATTGTTTTCTGCGTTGACGATGACTGGATGGCTGTTTATTTTCCGGACAATGGGACTGGTGTGATGGAGGATTAAAATGAAAAAGCTGGAAGCGGTAATTTTTGATATGGACGGCGTTCTGTTCGATACGGAGCGAATGAGCTGCGAATGCTGTTTTGAGGCGGCAAAGCAGCTGGGACTCACGCTGGCGGAGGAAGCAGTCTATGGCGGCTGCGGACGAAATGAAGCATCACTTCGCAGACATATTATGGAGACGGAGGAGCCCTGGTATCCGAATGGAACCTTTCCCTATGAAAAATATCGGGAACGGTTTATGGCGTTGTTTCAGGAGAGTCTGGAACGGGAACTTCCAATTAAAAAGGGTGTAAGGGAGCTGCTGGAATATCTGAAGGAAAAGCAGATCAAAACGGCGATCGCATCGTCTACGAAAGGCCCGCTTGTCAGAAAGCATCTGGAGCGCACCGGCCTTAGCGGATATTTTCAGGAAATTGTTTCCGGTGATATGGTGGAAAAAAGTAAGCCGGAGCCGGATATTTATTTAAAAGCCTGTGAGGCAGTCGGCGTTTTGCCGGAAAATGCGATGGGAATCGAGGATTCCTTTAATGGAATCCGTGCGGTTGCGGCTGCGGGAATGACGGCGGTTATGGTGCCGGATATGGTACAGCCGGACGAAGAAATCCGTCAGATTTATGATTACTGTGTGCAGGATTTGCTGGAAGTGAAGGAACTGATCGAGCTGCTCGCGTAGAGTAGAGACGTTCGGTGCAATGCAGCATGGAGGGTACAGTTCACCTGTAGCATTTGTAGTACAATAGAATGCGCGCTCCGCAAACATTCTATAGTCGCGAATCGCCTCTTCTTTTGCAGACGAAGCCATGAGTGAACGGAATCTGATTGACAAATCTCAGGAAAATGATTATACTGTAACCACCGTGCAGCCGGGGGAGCAGCGGCCCCCTGAACCTGAAATCCGCTATAGCAGGGGTGATGGTACGCCGAGGGCTTTTGGCTCATATTGCTGCCCTTTATAAGTGGCGATGAAGTTTGGGTCTTGCGCAACGGGTGTCTGTGAACCGTGTCAGGTTGGGAACAAAGCAGCACTAAACAGAAATTCCCGTGTGCCGCAAGGGTGCCTGGCGGAGTTAACTGTAAAGGTAACGGATATGGGTTTCGGTTCGAAGCGTGCCGCACGGTCTTTGAAAAAGAGAACAGTCTTTCGGGAGAAGCCCGGAAGAATATGGGCGTCCGGAGGAAGAGAATTTCTCCGGGCGTTTTTTATCGTATAGGAAACTTCGTTTCCATACGACAAAAAACGCCCTACGAGGATCGCACTGCGGCGGAGAGGAAAAATGTTGCATACGCGACCCGCCGCAGGCGTAGAATCCTGCGTTGCAGGATTCTATTTCATTCCCGGGAATGGAATTGTATCAAGACGAAGAGAAAGAGGAAATAAAACGTGGAAACGATCAAAAAGGATAACAGCGGGACTCTGTCGCTGCTGGAAAATCTGGAAAAGCTGCTGACAGACTGCACACTCTGTCCGCGTAACTGCCATGTCAACCGTATGGCGGGGCAGATCGGCTACTGCCTGCAGACGGGGACGCTGCGGGCGGCAAGAGCAGCGCTGCACTACTGGGAAGAACCGTGCATCTCGGGCACGGCAGGTTCGGGTGCAGTGTTTTTTGGCGGCTGCTCGATGCGGTGCGTGTTTTGCCAGAACCATGATATTGCGGCAGGAGAAGCCGGACGGGAAATTTCGGTGGAACGCCTGAAAGAAATTTTTCTGGAACTGCAGGAAAAGGGCGCGAACAACATCAACCTCGTGACACCGACGCATTTTGTACCGCTGATTGTTCCGGCGCTGCGGGCGGCAAAGCGGGAAGGACTGCGGATCCCGATTGTATACAATACCTCCTCTTATGAAAAAGTCAGCACGCTGCAGCTGCTGGACGGGCTTGTGGATATTTATCTGCCCGATCTGAAATATGAATCTGCAGCGCTTTCCGGGCTGCTTTCGAATGCGCCGGATTATTTTGAAACAGCAACAGCGGCGATTGCAGAGATGGTCAGACAGGTCGGCGAGCCGGTTTTTGCAGCGCCGGATGGGACACAGCTTTTCGCAGCGCAGATGAATGATGCATGTGAAGAAGCCGACGAGGACGCAGAATTTTTAATGAAAAAAGGCGTTATCGTGCGGCATCTCGCCCTGCCGGGACAGGAGGCAGATTCGAAGAGAGTGCTTTCCTATCTGTTAAAAACCTATGGGGAGCGGATTTATATCAGTCTGATGAATCAGTACACGCCGATTCCGTCTGTGCTGGAGAAGACGCTGCCAAAGCTCGCGCAAAGCGCCTGCATTACGGGATTGCAGCGCCGTCTGACGGAGGACGAATACGAAGCTCTGATTGATTTCGCGATAGAAAACGGAATCGAAAACGGCTTTATTCAGGATCAGGAAACGGCGCAGGAAAGCTTTATTCCTGCATTTGATGGCGAGGGCATCTGACGGAAAAAGAGGATTGTGCAATTTTACAGGGATTTATGGTGTTTTCTTGATTGTTCGGAGGCCTGTGTGAGTGTATTCTGAAAAAGAACAGATGTCTGAAAATATTCCTTTTTCAGGCACAACAACAGAGCAGGGAATTTATAAAAGGAGGAACTATCATTATGAACACAATGCCCAGACCGGAGCATCCGCTTCCTCAGTGGGAAAGAAGCACATGGAAAAACTTAAACGGAGAATGGGATTTTTCTTTCGACTTTGGTAAAAGCGGCGTAGACCGTTGTTTTTATGAAAAGAAGGATTGGGAGAAAAAGATCATCGTTCCGTTTTGCCCGGAAAGCGATCTGAGCGGAATCGGCTATAAGGATTACATGGATGCCGTATGGTATCATAAGACCGTAGAACTGACCGAAGTGGAGGTAAAAGGACGCGTTCTGCTGCATTTTGGCGCGGTGGATTATGATGCACGCGTATGGATCAACGGAACAGAGGTTGGACGGCATAAAGGCGGTTATACCTCTTTTACATTCGATATCACGGCTTATGTACAGGCCGGTGCAAACGATATCGCCGTATACGCAGAGGACGATTTGAGAAGCGGCAAACAGCCCCATGGCAAACAGAGTGGGCTCTACTATTCTCATGGTTGTGAATACACCAGAACCACCGGTATCTGGCAGACGGTTTGGCTTGAGTTCGTGCCGGAAAATTATGTGAAAAAAGCACGCTTCTTTCCGAACGTGGAAGCAGGCACGATTACGATCGAAGCGGTGACTGTCGGCGACGGATCGTTCTGCGCAGAAGCGTTTTATGAAGGAAGACGCTGTGGCCAGGCGGAAACCGCAACTGCTGGCGGAAATGTTGTTGTGACGCTGCCTCTTTCCGAAGTGCATCTGTGGGAGGCTGGAGCAGGCAGACTGTATGATTTGACAATTACTTTTGGGGAAGATACTGTTCACAGCTATTTCGGACTGCGCAATGTCACAATTTCCGGGGAAAAGGTGCTGATTAACGGAAAATCCGTGTTCCAGAGACTCGTTTTGGATCAGGGATTTTATCCGGACGGCATTTATACCGCATCTACCGATGAAGCGCTGGAAAACGATGTGAAGCTGTCGATGGCAGCAGGCTTCAACGGCGCGCGTCTGCATGAAAAAGTGTTCGAGCCCCGTTTCCTGTATCATTGCGATCGTCTGGGTTATCTTGTATGGGGCGAGCAGGGCAACTGGGGGATGGATCCGAGCGCACCGGATGGATTGAAAAACTTCCTGCCTGAATGGATGGAAGCGGTTGAAAGGGATTTCAATCATCCGGCGATCATCGGCTGGTGCCCGTTTAACGAGACATGGGATTATGAAGGGCGCAAGCAGGATGACGACCTTCTGGCAATTGTCTATCGGATGACGAAGCTCTACGATACGACCAGACCCTGCATCGATACCAGCGGCAATTTCCATGTCATTACTGATATTTACGATCTGCACGACTACGAGCAGAACCCGGAAGAGTTCGCAAGTCATTATGAGAGCTATGCAAAGGACGGCATTCTGGCATGGGATAACCATGCGCCGAGACAGAAACAGATTGTCGGTATTCCGGTATTCATCAGCGAGTACGGCGGCATCAAGTGGGATGTTGAGGGCGTGAATAAGGACAGCTGGGGCTACGGCGACGGACCCAGAACCGAGGAAGAGTTCCTTGCACGTTATAAGGGTCTGACGGATGTGCTTTTGGACAATCCGAAGATGTTCGGCTTCTGCTACACCCAGCTGTACGATGTAGAGCAGGAAATGAACGGTCTTTATACCTATGGCAGAAAGCCTAAATTCGATATGGAAATTATCCGTAGGATCAACAGCCGCAAAGCTGCGATCGAGGAGGGAGAGGCATAACGCCTTCCTGTTTTGCATAGGCTGAAAGAAAAGCGGGTAACGCGATGCTGAATGCAATCTGGGCAGGAATGATTGTTCTTGGAATCTTATACGGAGCTTTTACCGGAAATCTGGAGGCGGTGTCCAATGCCGCCCTGGAAAGTGCCGGGGAAGCTGTGGATTTATGTATTACGATGTGCGGGATCATGGGACTTTGGACAGGTCTGATGAAAATCGCACAGCAGGCGGGGCTGATTGCTGCATTGACGCGCGGCATCAGCCCTTTTGTGTCGTTTTTATTTCCCAGGATTCCGAAAAATCATCCGGCGCGGGAGTCAATTTCCACCAATATTGTTGCAAACGTCCTCGGACTTGGCTGGGCGGCAACTCCGGCGGGCTTAAAGGCGATGGAGGATCTTGCACAGCTGGAAGAAAAACGGAGACAGACGGGGTATCTGAAAAACGTTCCAAAAGATACGGCGAGCAATGAAATGTGTACGTTTCTGATTTTAAATATTTCGTCCCTGCAGCTGATTCCGGTCAACATGATCGCTTATCGCAGCCAGTACGGAAGCGCCAGCCCCGCCGCAGTGGTCGGTCCTGCGGTGCTGGCGACACTTGTCAGTACGTTTGCGGCAGTGATTTTTTGCAGGGTGATGGATCGGAGATAGTGCCACTTTATGAGCAAAAATGAGCTGCAAAGCAGCAGAGAGCGTCGAAGATGCGGTTCAATACAATAGAATGTTTGCGGAGCGTACATTCTATTGTATTGCGAGTGGCGTGGGTGAACAGTAACGGATATTTTGCAGGCGGGCAGTCACACATCGTTCGATGAGTAGCTGTCCGCTGTTTTTGTGGAAATTTACATCAGATATGCCAGCAGCACGCTCATAACGACACCGACGGCGGTAGAAAGCAGCGCGCCTGCCAGCGTATATCTGGATTTGGAAACGCGCGCCGTCATAAAATAAACAGACATCGTGTAAAAACAGGTTTCTGTGCAGCTCATCAGAATCGACGTGATGCGTCCTGCCAGAGAATCGGTCCCGTAGGTTTTGAAAATATCGAGTACCAGTCCGGTCGCCGCGGAAGAAGAAAACAGGCGGATGAAAATGAGCGGGAAAAACTCCGGGAACATACCGCTTATGGAACTGTCAGCGACGTATTTTTGCAGCAGCTTTCCCGGAAGATCCAGCAGCCCGGAGCCCCGCAGAATCCCGACTGCCATCATCAGCCCGATGAGCGTTGGGACGATGCCGACGACTGTTTTCAGACCGTCCGCTGCGCCGTTTATAAAGTTGTCGTAGAGATTGCATTTATGAATCCACCCATAGCCGATGATGAAGAAGATCACGGCAGGAATGAGGATGGAGGAAAGATGTGCGAGAACATTTGCCATGGAAAGCTCCATTCTGCAGGAATATCTGTTACCGGAGTATATGATTTTGCCAACCCATACAGAACAGGAATCATAAAATGCAGAGTAGGGGCATAAGTTACTATCAGGTTTTCTGAAAAACGAATGGGATGGAAAAAGGAGGACAGGCATGGCGGAATATCGAAAACAAATCGCATATCTGGATTATCTGGAAGACGGCGTAAAAATCAAAAATGCCGGATTTGTCAGAATAGAGGAACAAAACGGACACAACCGGATGGAAGTAAAAGTTAAAAACCTTCCGGGCAAGGACTGCGGGGAGTTTCGGTTACAGGAAGAACATGAGAGAACGGTCGGAAGGATCAGTTTGCAGGGCGGCAACGGAAACTGCTGCATGGTGTGGCGGATGCCGGAGCCGGGCGAATTGGATAACAGCCGGGAGGAAAGCTGGCAGCAGACTGCGCAGCTTCGGATTTTACTGCCCGGAAAAAGAATGCTGATTGCAAACTGGCACGAACCGGTCGAAATTCCGGCACAGAGAGAGACGCTACAGCTGCAGCAACAGCAATCGCAGGTACAAGGGGATCAGTTCCAACAGATGGAGGCGCGGTCATCGCAGACAAATTCACCCCGGCAGCCCGGAGCTGGAGAAATTATTCCGTATCCGGAGCGGCGCGGCAGCGAGATGGAAAAGCAGTCCACACTGAAGGAGCCTGCCGAAATAGAGCAGTCCGCCATATCGGAGGAGCCCGCGGCAACTGAGCAGTCCACTATGGCGAAGGAGCCCGCGGAAACAGAGCAGTCCGCCATGTCGAAGGAGCCTGCGGCAACAGAGCAATCCGCTATGGCGAAGGAGCTCGCGGCAACGAAGCGGCAGCCCACTCTGGAAGCGCCATCTGTGTCAGCGTCCGAGCCGACGATCCCTTTTCCTTCCGCAGCGCCGAAATCGCCGTCCTCTCCATCGCGTGAGCCGGTCTGCAGCGCAGATAAATGGGAGCAGCTGTGCACGATGTATCCGGAAATTCATCCGTTCCGCGACAGTCGGGAATATCTTTCCATTGCGCCGAAGGATTTTGTGGTTCTGTGCAAGGAATACCAGAAGTTAGTACATAACAGCTTCCTGCTGCATGGCTACTATAATTACCGTCATCTGATTCTGGGCAGAATCCGGCAAAAGGATGCATGGCAGTATTATATCGGCGTGCCCGGCAATTTCTATGACCGGGAAAAAATGGTGGCGGAAATGTTCGGATTCGAAGCCTTTGAGGGTGAAAAAGAATCCGCATCGCCGGGTGATTACGGGTATTATATGAAGCGGGTGGAGATTTAAGCAAGGGTGGTCGAACCGGCGGGAGCAATGATCGGAAAAATGGCAGACAGTAAAAACCCACTTGCGGGAATGAAAAGGGACTGGTATGCTTTTTTTGGAAACAGTCAGCAGATTTTTGGGCGTTCTCGGTGCAGATCATGAAAAGCTGACATGTTATATTCGAAACACAGGGAGCAATTATGGCAAGAATCCGTACAGAAGAGGAAAAAGAAGCGGCGCGGCAGGCTGCGAAGCAGGCGAAAAAAGATCAGTGGCTTCGGGAGCAGGAAGAAAAGCGCCCGATACATGAAAAATATATGAAGGATGCGATCCGACAGGCGAAAAAAGCGGCAGCACTCGGCGAAGTGCCGATCGGCTGCGTGATCGTGCATGACGGACAGGTGATCGGCAGGGGCTATAATCGACGAAATACAGACAAAAGCACACTGGCGCATGCGGAGATCACAGCGATTAAGCGGGCGAGTAAAAAGCTGGGTGACTGGCGGCTGGAAGACTGCACATTGTATGTGACGCTGGAGCCGTGCCAGATGTGTGCCGGAGCCATCGTGCAGGCGCGGATTCCGGAGGTTATGATCGGCTGCATGAATCCAAAGGCAGGCTGCGCAGGATCAATCTATAACCTGCTGCAGGAACCGGCATTTAATCATCAGGTCAGCCTGTTTAAGGGCGTACTGGAAGAAGAATGCAGCCAGATGCTGAAAGATTTTTTCCGCAGTCTGCGGACACGGTTGAAAACCTGAGACAGAACGCAGTCTACGGACATGTCGGAACGCAGCGCAGAACTTGCGGACTGTGTACGGGCATATTCCGGACCGCACCATAAAGGAGAAAGGAAATATATGGACTTTTGGGAAAGACTCTTTGCCAGAGCTGGAAGAAGAAAACCAGAGCCGTCTGCAGAAGCAAAATGCGCAGAGGAGTGGGATACAGAGTTGGCAAGCGAACTCTCGGAGACAGAGCGGGAGCAGTTGAAGAAAGCCGGCTGCATCCGAAAGCATATTTATTTTTCAGGACGCGTGCAGGCGGTGGGCTTTCGCTACAGCGCGCTGTGTCTGGCAAAAGAGCTGCAGCTGACCGGCTGGGTGAAAAATTTAACGGATGGACGTGTGGAAGCAGAGCTGCAGGGACAGGCCGAATTGGTAGACTCGTTTGTGGAGCGTATCAGTCAGCGTGGCAGGATTGTCGTAGAGTTTGTGGAAGAGGAGGACCGTGAACTTTGCTATGAGGAAGGCTTTGAGGTCAGGTGAAAAGCTGCAGAGCCACTGATCGGGGCAGAAGACGCTGCAGCGCATGGCTGTGCGTTCCGCCGGTCAGAACACCAGCCGCGAATATTCGCTTCCGGCGTCCTGCTTTTGCGGCTGCCTGCGGTAATCTGACGGTGAGACGCCCATACGTCGGTGAAATGCCCGGGAGAAGTAAAAAGCATCCGAAAAGCCGCAGGAGACAGCAGCTGTTTTGACGGAATTGCCGAGCTCGAGCAGGCGACATGCCTGATGAATGCGGAAATTCGATAAAAATTCGCCGGGAGAAATGTTCAGTTCAGATTGAAAGGCGCGGTAGAGCGTGCTTCTGCTGACCCCGAGCATCTGACAAAGCTGTTCGGTGTGGAAGTACTCATGATGAAAATTGGAGCGGATCAGAAAAACTGCATTTGCCAGAAGGGACGAAGCAGGAGAGTCGGGCAGACCGGGTGCCGGGGCATAATCGGTATAAAGACCGAGCAGCGTGCGGAGTATGCCATTTGCTTCGTTGCGGTTCTGGTGATAAAGGTCGAGGGGCTGCAGATCGGCAAAAAGCTGTCGGAGCCGGGCCGGGCAGATCGCGGGACAGACGGGCGCGGCAGGGGAAAAGGCGGTCTGATCGAGCAGAGAGGCAGCTTCTTTTCCGGTAAATTCCACCCAGGTATATTCCCATGGATTCCCCGGGTCAGGATAATAGCGAATCGTATCATAAGGATAAATCAGAAAGCTTTCGCCGGTGTGAACGGGGAAAGTTTTTTTATGATATTCGATAAAGCCCTGCCCGCGCAGAATATAATGGATGATATAGACCGGGCGGACGCCGGGTCCCCAGGAATGCAGATCGCTGCAGTCCTGCCTGCCTGTGGCGAGCAGGGTGAAACCGGGCTGGGAATCGGATCCCAAAACAGATGAATTCATAAAGAGACCTCCTGATTTACAGGATGTCGGGGATGATGTCTAAAAACCTCCTGCAGACAGTCTGCAGCGGTCTTTGGACACATACCTCCGGCATTGTCCTGACGTGAATAAATAATCCATGTATTTGCAACAAAAACCCATGGAAGAGAACAAAAGTGTCATGCTACAATCACGATAACGGATAACGAAAGAGAGGTCAAGGGGTATGGTAAAATTAACGCCGCCGATGGGCTGGAACAGCTGGAACACATTTGGTGAGAATATCAATGAAAAACTGATCATGGAAACTGCGGACAAAATGGTGGAGCAGGGGCTTTTGGACTGCGGATATGAGTATCTGGTCATTGACGACTGCTGGTCTTTAAGAAAGAGAGACGAGGAAGGCCGTCTGATTGCAGATCCGGAGAAGTTTCCCCACGGCATGAAAGCGGTTGCGGATTACGTGCATTCCAAAGGGTTGAAATTTGGTATGTATTCTTGTGCGGGCAACCTGACCTGTGCCGGATATCCAGGCAGCTTCGAGCATGAATTTATCGATGCAGACACATTTGCATCCTGGGGTGTGGATTTTTTGAAATACGATTACTGCTATCACAGCAACATCATTCCGGGAAAATATTTATACCGCAGAATGGGCATCGCGTTGGAAAATTGCGGCAGGGATATCCTGTTTTCCGCATGCTCCTGGGGCGCAGATCAGACGCATGAATGGATTAAGGAAACCGGCGCGAGCATGTGGCGTTCCACCGGCGATATTTTCGACAGCTGGGAATCGATCAAGGATCTGACCAAACAGCAGGCAAAGCTTCATCCGTATCATAGCGTCGGCTGCTTTAATGATATGGATATGCTGGTTGTCGGCATGTACGGCAAAGGAAACGTTGGGTTAAGCGGCTGCAACGACGTTCAGTACAGAACGCATTATTCAATCTGGGCGCTGTTTGGCTCTCCGCTGATGATTGGCTGCGATATCCGTAATATGAACGAAGAGACGAAGAAGATTCTGGAAAATAAAGAACTGATTGCGATCAATCAGGATCCTCTGTGCCGTCAGCCGATCCGTCTGGACGGAATCTGGAGCGGAGACGATGTCCTCATTTATTCCAGACAGCTTTCCAATGGCGATCTGGCAATCGGTTTCTTCAACTTAAAGGACGAAAGCGTAGTAGCAAATCTGAATCTGGACGAAGTCGGTCTTCCGATGAGCACTGGCAAAACCCTGCAGATGAAGGAGGTCTGGACCGGGGAAGATCTGTCTTCGCTCAACGGAACGGTCCGTAAGGCCTTGGAGCCTTATGGTTGTGCAGTTTACCGCTGCAAGGTCGTTGATCTGTAATGGACACCTGCATGAAATGCGGAAAGGAGCTGACCCAGCTGGATCGGGGAGCTTACCGGAAATTTGTCAACCGGGGCAGTACATCGTTTCTGTGTAAAAGCTGTCTTGCAGAAAAGTTCGGAATAAAAGAGTGTGTGCTGGATGAAAAAATCGAGCATTTCCGGAAACAGGGATGCACGCTGTTTATTTAGCGACAAGACATTGGAATAAAAAGAAACCATAGCCGATTTGCCCTTTTTATGATACGCTTAGTGCAGACGCAAAAAGCGCCCATATTGACTGAATTTGCAGACAGCGTATACAAAATCAGGGGGTAAGGAGGAACTCATGGGGAACAATTGGAAAATTACGGACACGCTGACAAAGGTGTTCGCAGATGAAGTGCCGGATGGACAGGGGAGCATTCGCCTTTCAACGCTGCATCGGGAAACCGTATCCTGTGTGATTGCATATTTTGGGGCGGCAGACTGGGGACGTTACTGGAAGGTTTCCGTAAAAGCGCCGGAAAAAATTGAGACGAGATTGCGCCGGGTTGAGCTGGTTCCGTCGGCTTATCCGTGCCATAAGGAGCAGGACGATAACTATCTGCGCATCGTACCCGGGATGTATCCGGATCTTTTGCGCGATCTGGATACAGAGGACGATGGTGCGGACAAAAAATATCTGACAAAAGAAGTGCCCGGACAGTGGCGCAGCCTATGGTTGGATGTGACGGTCGATGCGGAGCTTGCAGGTGGGGACTATGCTATTGTGATCGAAGCGGAAACTGAGGACGGAGAAAAAGAGACGTTAAAAGCAGACCTACATGTGGTCGATGCGTCGCTTCCGCCGCAGAAGCTTTTGCATACGGAATGGTTCCATTCTGACTGTCTGGCAGACTATTATCATGTAAAACCGTTCAGCGAAGAACACTGGAAGATTCTGGAAAACTTTATCCGCCTGTATGCGGCGCGTGGCATCAATACGATTCTGACACCCGTATTTACACCGCCTCTGGACACTGCGGTCGGCGGCGAACGCACGACGGTTCAGCTGCTGGACATCCGCAAGGACGGTGATACCTACAGCTTCGATTTTTCGAAACTGGAGCGCTGGATCGGAATTTGCCGCTTTGCCGGAATTACGCATTTTGAAATGGCGCATCTGTTTACCCAGTGGGGCGCTAAGTGCGCACCGAAGATTATGGTCTGGGAGGACGGCACGCTTCGCCATAAGTTTGGCTGGCACACGGACGCACAGAGCCCGGAATATGCGGATTTTCTGGCACAATATCTGACTGCCCTGACAGATTTCCTGAAAGAACAGGGACTGCAGGATAAAGTCTTTTTCCATATTTCAGATGAACCCGGCGAGGAGATTTTAGAGGATTATAAAAAAGCGCGGGAAATGGTACTACCCTATATTCAGGGATTTCATACGATTGATGCGCTTTCTGACGTTGGATTTTGTGAAAAAGGCCTGGTCGATCTGTTTGCACCCGGAACAAACTGCATGGAGCCGTTTCTGGAAAGAGGAATGGAAGGACTGTGGACCTATTATTGCACCGGACAGTGGAAGGAGGTTTCCAATCGGTTCATGGCGATGCCTTCTGCGCGTACCAGAATCCTCGGTGTGCAGCTGTATCTGTATAAAATCAGTGGATTTCTGCACTGGGGCTTTAACTTTTATAACAGCCAGTATTCGATCAAGCACATCAATCCGTATGCGGTAACGGACGCGGGAGAAGCATTTCCGTCCGGCGATGCATTTTTGGTTTATCCCGGCGAGGGCGGCGTACCGGAGGAATCTATCCGTCTGATGCTGATGCAGCAGGTGATGCAGGATGTGCGTGCGTTTGAACTGCTGGAATCGCTGGTCGGCAGGGAAAGAGTCTGTGAAATCATCGCAGAAGGAACGGATGAACCGATCACCTTCAAGCGCTATCCCAAAGGAAAAGAATGGCTGCTAGCCTTAAGAGAACGGGTGAATGCGGAGATCGAAAAAGCAATTGTGAAACAATAGAATGCACGCTCTGCGAGCATTCTATTGTCATGAATAAGAAGCGCAGGGCGAGAGCAGGACTCTTGCCCTGTTTTCTGATTTTTAAATGACAGGAAATTGTAAATTTTTTCGTAGACGACGAAGAAGATAGGCTGATGGAAATTACGACGAAAGAGTGACAGAACTATGCAGACAGAACAAAAGAAATTCGCAGAGCATCGCAGATTTTTGACATATGCAATAGCGCTGTGCACTATCCTGCCATTTGTGGTACAGGGCTGTGGAAAACCGTCCCGAGAGACCTGGCAGGATGTGGATACTGAAGCGGAAACAGTGATTGTGCTGGAAGAGGATGAAGAGCCGAAGATACGGATGGAAGATGTTTGTCTTGAGCTGTATCGGGAAGCAGGCAGAAGCGGACGGCTCGGGGAAAAAGAGACCATTGCGCATATCGTAAAGCAGTTTGGAGAAAACGGATATCCTGCGGTAGACCAGAAAAATCGGATCGATATGGTGCGAGCATCAGAGGTAAAGCGTTTCTGCAGGCGGGCGACGGATCAGCAGGAGGCACAGATAGAAATTGTTGAAGTTGACTGGAACGGTGGCTTTGTGGAGTACGAGCTGCAGGCAGCAGAAGGCAATCTCGATGTGACACGCAATTATTATCATTATGAAGATGAAATGATGCGCAAAAAGACGGAAGAACATTTTACAGCGGACAGTTGGTCGTATACGGAGGATGGTTATCTGATGTTTTCCGGAACCGGGGTGCTGGATGAGATGTATGTGATGACGCTCAGTGATGTTAAGGAATATGCGGCGCTGCGGGTGGAGCCTCTGGACGAAGCCTGCCGGGAATGGAACGAAAAAGCGCTCCTGCCGGTCGGCTATGAATGCAACAATCTGTTTCTGACAGACTGGGATGAAACGGATTTCGGAGAGCTGGACTTTTATGATCTGTTCGATGTTTTTTATCCGCAGATATATCATCGGAAAATCCCGTGGCAGAGTGGAAAAAATGCTGGCAACAGCACAGCGTACGGAATTCCGTCAAAAGAGTTTGAATCGGTTATTCAGGAGTTTTTGAATGTAAAAACAGACATTCTGCGCAAAAAAACGATTTACCGGGAGAAAGATGACACATATGAATATTATCCGCGTGGATTTTATGAGTCAGAGTATCTGGAGCATCCGTACCCGGAGGTGACAGCGTTTCAAAAAAATGACGACGGGACGGTAACGCTCACTGTGCATGCTGTTTTCCCCTATCTCGGAAGTTCCAGAGCGCTCGTTCATGAGGTGACCGTGCGCCCAACGGAAAATGCTGCGGCTGCAGTGCGATATGTGTCCAACAAAATTATTTCCTCACTGGATGATCCGGACGACAACTGGTATGTGCCGCGTCTGTCCAGAGAGGAACGCAGTTTATTGTATGAAGAAAATACAGACTGAAAAATGGCTGCCGTATAGGGAAATTTCCCTGCGCGGCAGCCGTATGTTATGTTTACAGTTCACTCGTACTATTCTAGAATGAATCAATCGCCCCATCCGCAGTTAAAAAATACCTGCCGGATTGGGCGATTTATACGTCAGAACAAATTATTCCGCATCAATGGATTTACCCTGCTCAACTACACAGATGTTGGTCTTGCCGGGGTTGATTTCGATTTCGTTGCCGTTGTCGTCATAGAACTTGGTCGGTGCGAAGTCGCTGGTCTTTTTCCAGGTTACATGGATACCCTTGCCGTTTGTGAAGTAGTAGCCGTCTTTGGTGTCGTCGTGGCACTGGAAAGACAGATAACCCTTCGCATCACGGGTTTCATAATAAGCAAACTGAACTAAAACGTTCTTGAATGCCAGCTGTTTGTTATTGGCGCCATCCATATGCTTCTGGTCGCCTTTCTGCATACCCTGGAAGCGATAGTACAGACCATCTTCTTCGTTATATTCGAAATAGGTCTTGGTAATCGGGTAAGCGCCTGCCAGATCGATCTTGGTTGCAGGGATTGCACTGCTTCCGTACTGTTCCAGCGTGTTCGGATTGCTTGTGGAAGCGAATTTGAAGTGATCGCTCTGATAGTTCTCAGTATAGGTTTCGGAATAGCCGAGGGCCTGAGCGGCTTTGTCGATACGGTCGCCGCTTGTATAAGCATTATGCGGAGCTTTACGGTCGCTGGTGCGGTAGAAGGCTGCGTCATACAGACCTTTTTTCTGGGAAGGGTCGCTTGCCAGAACAGCACCGGTGATATTATTGGTAGTAGGATCATTGATCGCGTTCAGAATGTAGAACGGACCGCCGATATGGCAGTAAATTGCATCCCATTCTTTTGCCCAGTAAACATAATAATCGCGGCAGCTTCTGATATTGCCGATGCGTTCAATGTTTTTCCAATCCTTGAAAACAGCCATCAGACGGGTCATGTTGCCTTCTACGCTGCATTCATACAGGATATCAGCATTGGAAAGCCCGTAGTGCGGGAGCGCTGCATTTTCATCGGGGATCATAACTGCGATCGGACGCTGATCTGCGAGATCGCCGCTGATCCATTCGCCGGTCAGGTCACTTTTTACCATGCCTTCTTCCGGAGGAACATCCTCCTCAACGGTTGCTGTTTCCGTCTCAGATTCTGTTTCAGCAGGAGCGGCAGTGCTTTCCTGCACCTCAGCTACCGGAACGGTTTCTACGGTGTCATTTTTGCTTCCGCAGCCGAACAGCATGGATGCGCATGTCAGACCGGTCAGCAGAAATACAGCCAGTTTCTTCATTTTGGTTCCTCTCTTTCTTATAAATCGTCGAATGCGGGAAACGGAAATCCATACACAGGATATCCAACTGCCCGCGCGAAAAAGTGTGAAGCGTCTCTGCGTCACACAACTGTAACAATTATAGCGTAGCAAAATTGGTTTGTCACTACATAAAACGATATTAAATCTTAATTATTCCTGTATACGATAAAGCCTCACTCAGATCCTTTAAGAGTTCTTTGAAAGGTGGAAGATAGTCGGGATACAGGCTATATCCACGAATTATTCTGTTTCCTTCGAACGTGTCTGCAGAATGGCATGGACGAACTGAATTCATGACAATAGAATGCTCGCAGAGCGTGCATTCTATTGTTTTACGAAACTGTGCGAATGCTTCCTTGAGTTATGCAGAAAAATAAATTAAAATAGAACATGGTACTATTATAAAAAGAAATGTTTATCAAAAAAACAACGCATGATAGAACTGCAGAACGTAAATCTGCGTCTGCGGGCAGGAGGGAATGTGAAGAAACGAAACTGGTATCTGATCCTTGGTATGCTGCTTTTGGTGCAGCTGATTGCGATTTTTTATTTTGGAAGTAAAAAAGCAGGGTTCCATTATGATGAATATTATTCCTATTATTCCTCCAATGTGTCGATCGGTCTGGTGCCGACCGACCGGGAGTGGAAGCCGGGCAGCGAGATTGCGGACGAATTCCGGGTTCTGCCGGGGCAGCGGTTTCAGTATGGGACGGTTACGCGCATGCAGACCTATGACGTGCATCCGCCGTTTTACTATCTGCTGCTGCATACGGTATGCTCGCTGTTTCCCGGAAGGTTCAGCAAATGGTCAGGAATTGGACTGAATATAGTGCTTTTCGTTCTGAGCTGGAGTGTGCTGGCGAAGCTGACGCGGCGGATTGTGACGGGTGCGCTGAGGAGCGCGGCTGCGCCTGGTGGGAAAGCGCAGAACTGTGTAACGGCGGCGGACGTTCCGGAGCGTATCACGCGAGTGATGATTTTCGGAGTGTGCCTCCTGTATGGTTTTAACCCGGCGGTTTATTCCGGCGTTATGCTGGTTCGAATGTATATGCTTCTGGCTCTGTGGATTTTGCTCGTGACCTGGCTGCATGTAAAAAGCCTGCAGGAGAGAAAACGCGGGTTTTCCTTTTATCTGCCGCTGATGGCGGTTGTTTATCTTGGTTTTCTGACGCATTACTATTTTGCTGTTTATCTGTTTTTCCTGGCAGCGGCGATGGAGCTGTATCTGCTGTTGGAACGTGCAGAGCAGAAAAGCTGGGGGCAGAAATGGAAAGACTGTCTCATTTATGCGGCTGCTGTGATCGGAGCGATGGTACTTGCCGTAGTCAGCTATCCGGCGTGTCTGAGCCATATTTTTCGGGGATACCGGGGGACGGAAGCGATGGGTGCGTTCTTCGACCTTGGCAATACGCTTGGAAGATTCCGGTTCTTCGCAGGACTGCTCAATGAATATGCCTTCGGGTCGATGCTGTACGGATTTGTTCTGCTGCTTGTCCTGATGGCGCTGACGGTCTGGGGAATTGGACGGATGAAAGCCGGACGGAAAACTGTCGCTGTAACTGCGCAGAAATCTGGGCAGCAGACAGCAGAGTACGCAGCCGCGCAGGAAAATTTGAACCGGCAGGCTGACGCTTCCCGCGAATCATTCTGGGAAGCACGGCGTGTTTTCTGGATTCCGGCGGCAGCAGTACTCGGTTATTTTCTTGTCGTGACCAAAACAGCACTCCTGACGGCGGAGGAAGCGAACCGATATCAGATTCCGGTCTACGGGCTGATTTTGCTGCTGATGATGGTTATATTTGTACTGCTCGGACAGAAGCTTTTCGTGTTGACTATGAGAAAAGGGACTGCTGTAAAAAGCGCTGCGGGGAAAATCAGCGATACCAGAGATACATCTGCTCCGGAAAAACGGTCCGTGCACGATAAAGCAGCCGGCTATGTGCTTCTGGCGGTATTTCTGGTGCTGGCAACAGGACAGATTCGAGGGCTGGCGGATGGAAAGGTGCTGTTTCTTTATGAAGAGGACACAAAAAACATCGTATTTGCGCAGGAGCATAAAGAGAAACCGGTCGTTTATTTTTATAATCCCAACCTGACCTGGATGATCTGGGACGATTCACTGGAGCTGATGCAGTATGATGAAATTTATTTTGCGAGCCTTGCAGATGTTTCGACTGTGGAGGATGATACAATCCGGCAGGCGGATCAGGTGCTTGTATATGTTTCCAGAATGGAGCAGACTGAGGAGGCGCTGCAGGCCGTTGCAGATGGAATGGGCGGTGATGTGAAGATGGAAAAGATCAGAGAGCTGCTGTATTGTGACCTGTATTTGATAGCAAGAAAGTAATGCATGCTCTGTGAGCATGCTATTATTAGGAATAAAAAGACTCCCGTTCCGGTGGCAAATGAAGAAGGAATCATTCTCCATTTGTCACCGGAAATGGGAGTTTTTTCATGATAATCGTTTTATTCAGCAGCGCTTTTCGCCTGGGCTGCTTCCCCATCAGCTGCAGTGCTTTCCGTGCCAGCCGCATCTGTTTCTTCTGCAGCGCTTTCTATATCAGCGGTTTCCTCGGCGGTGCTTTCTGTATCTGTGTCCTGTGTTTTGGCTGCGGTACTTTCTTCTACAGTGCCTTCTTCTATAGTGCTTTCTTCAGCTGTAGTTGTTTCGATTACGCTTTCGACAGTGGTTTCTGTTTCTGCCGGCGTCTCTGTCTTGGGAGTATAGTGGCGGTAAATTGCAAAAGCAATCGCAAGTACGATTACTGCAAGTACGAAATAACTGCAGATGCGAAGGAGCTTTTTTCGTTTCTTTTCCTTCTCCAGACGTTCTTTGCGATGCGCTTTTTCCTGTTTATAACGGTCTACTTTTTGTTGGCTCATTTTATGTCCTCCATCAAATTTCTTAGTTATCACTATACAGAATAACTGTGAAAATTCTGTGTCAGGAGGGCAGATTTTTACGGGAAAAAACGTTATAACGCAGATGCGCCTTCCTACAGACACGAAAGTTGTCTGCAGGAAGGCGCAAGCAGATAAAGATTTAACCGAGGAACAGACCGTACAATACGGCGATCAGGATGCCGAGCAGCGCGCCGACAAACACCTGTAAAGGGGTATGGCCGACGAATTCCTTGAGCTTTTCTTCGTAGGAGATCGGCTGCCCCATCTTTTCCCAGAATTCCATCATTTCATTGATGACCTGTGCCTGGAGACCGGTTTCCCGGCGCACCCCTCTGGCGTCATACATAACGATAATCGCTACAATAGCGGCAATGGCGAATTCAAAGCTGCTGCCGCCGTATTGCATTCCGGCTGCGGTTGCGAGTGCGCAGACAGTGGCGGAATGGGAGCTGGGCATGCCACCGCTTCCGACTAAACGTTCCGGATCAAAGCTTTTGGTGATACAGGTATAAATCACTGTTTTGATGACCTGTGCAGCGAACCACCCCGTAACTGCGGACATAAAAACCGTGTTGTGAATCAGTGCGTTAAAAAAGTTCATAAAATACCTCTTTCTCTTTGGAAACTAAATTAGGCAAAATGCCATCCCCTGATTTTTTATTTTACACTTTTTTTGTCAGTTTTACAACGTTTCCCATCTCATTTTTGCAGACGGGAGGTTTGAAGATGGCAATACGGCAGCGCAATGAAAAACGGCGCGGCAAGGATGAGCGGATAAGCGTAGCGCAGATCGGAGGCGACAGGAGTTGCCAGAAGCAGGGTAAGCACAGTTCCGATAAACGGTACAAAGAGCACGAGAAACCGCCGCTGTCCGTATAAAAACTGATATGCGGCAAAATACAGGACAGCCCAGAAGTACGCGCCGATGCTCCACAAAATACCGTAAACCGGAAGCATATCAGGAAGCTTTAAAAGAATTTCACTGATTTTGACCGGAAACTGACCCCGCAGAAGATGCGGCCAGGAAAGTCCGATTTCGTTCGGAGAAATCCCTTCATTCGTGCGTAAAGCAGCCGGGGCGGGGAACCAGTATCCTTTTGTCTGATCGATAAAGGCCTGGAGATAGTCGCCCGGGTAAGAAATACCGAGCTGAATCCAGAGGGTGAAATATTTTGAAGGATTCCGGAGGATCGCATCGGCATGGTTGTAGGAGACGAGTGCCTTGATGGGATCGGAGATCACCGGATTGTAATACTCCGGAATCAGGGAAGTATCGACTACATCATCGATGAGCATTTCCTGCTCTGCGCTCAGCTGTCGACCGTTGGAAATGACACAGGCAATCTGCTGCAGAGGAATGGAGAGGGATTCTGTAAAGGAAGCGCGCTCAACATGACAGGCAGTGTATACAGGGCCGGTGATGACCAGGGATAAAAGGAGTATGCCGACCTGCACGGCAAACATTTTTTTCCATGTCCGGCGAAATGCGAACAGAACAAACGGGAGAGTGAACAGGAAGATATAAAGCCCGTTTGAACGCAGGGTGCAGACGAAAAAGCCGGAAAGGGAAAGCCCTGCCCAAATGCCCGGACGGTTATCCGGGTTGCAGAGCAGTTCATATAAAAAGCAAAGATATAACAGCATAAATCCGGAAAAAAGAATATCTTTCCAGACGGTTACGGCAAAAATTGCGTGAAATGGAACGAGCCCCCAGAAACAAAAAGACAGAATCAGCCAGAGGCGTGAAGCGCCTGATCTTGCGAGGAGGGATAGCGTATAGGTTTCAATAGCGGCCATAGTGCACATCTGGAACAATACATAACAGGCGATTCCGGTGTTTATGCTTCCGGTCAGAAAAAATCCGATATGGTAAAACAGGGAGAACAAAAGCGTGTGCAGGATCGGGTGGTGGTTACTGAACGGGATCAGGCCGGTAGCCTGGGAAAACTGGCTGATGCTGTCCGGGGTCAGAACACCGGGAAACTGGTACAGAAACCAGAACAGCCAGCAGAAGAGCAGACCGAAGTAACAGAGCAGCTTTTGTTTGCGGGACAGAGCATGCACTGCAGATATGGCTGGGGGTACAGGACATGCACCGTCAGGCTGCTGCAAAGTGTTTTGGGCAAAACGCCGCTGCTGTCTGGATGCAAGAAACAGCATGGACAGTTCACAGAATCGGAAGAATATAAAATACAGACCGATAACCGCAGCCGCCAGGAATGCAAGTCTGAATATGCGGCTGTCAAAGCTGCCGGACAGTTCAGCGTGCTTTGCTGCTGCATAAAATAAGGTGTAGAGAACTGCGAGAAGTCTGCATATTGGATAAAAATGGCGCGGAAGCACAGAAGAAGCTGCTCCGATATTCGTCAGTCTTTGCGTCAGCGTTGGAGAAAAAAGGAGGAGCATGCCTGCAAAGATCAGGACAGAAAAAATATCTGCCGGATGGATGGAACCGATATCGCATAGTGCAAAGGCTGCAAAAAACGCTGCAGTAATCCGAGTGATACCGGGCTTCTGGAATGAAATTATATTTGTCATAAGATGGGAGTCCTCCTGAAAGCAATGAATGATTTTGATCTGTATATGGATTCAGTTTAGTGTCAGTGAGGGAAAAAAGCAAGAAAATTACCCGGAAAATGGAGCACCTCCATTTCCTTGACATGAAATGGGGGCAATGGTACATTTAATGCATCAGACAGGGGTATCAAAATTATGATAATGATTTTAATGGAATGGGCGTATATGGCGACGTTGTCGTTTCTGATGGGCTTTGCGTGTCTTGCACCGTTTCGAAAAAAGGGCGGTTGTCAGATTCATAGCGCAGTAACCTATATGATGGCGGGTCTGCTCGTATTGAATGTGTATGCAGAGTATTTCAGCCTGTTTGCCGGCGTTGGCTTCTGGGCAAGCCTGATTGCCGTTTTTGCTGCGGTCATCGGCGGAATGCTGCTGCGTCGGGATTTGGCGGATTTTTTCAAAATTTCGAAAATACAGGCATGTCAGAAAAAAAAGGAAAGAAGCGACGAAGGGATTGAAAACTCAAAAAGCCTTTGGCGCAAAAAAAACAAAGCCGTCTGGCTGCTGTATGCCGGTCTGACGCTTTTATTTGCATACGGCTCGTCGAGGGGCTATATGCACTACGATACGGGACTGTATCATGCACAGGCAATTCGATGGATCGAAGAGTACGGCGTTGTGCCGGGTCTTGCGAATCTGCACAGCCGGTTCGGTTACAACAGCGCTTCCTTTGCACTCAGCGCCTTCTTTAGCGAGACGTGGCTGATCGGACGGCCGATGCACTGCGTGGCTGGATTTTTTGCGCTGCTGTGCGCGTGTAAATGCGCGGCAGGGCTTATGGCATTTTGGAAACGAAAAAAAGTGCGAATATCGGATTTTTTATCTATCGGCGGTCTCTTTTATCTGATAGCAGTGTTCCGGGAGATGGTTTCCCCGGCGTCCGATTATTTTGCAATGTTGGTTTTATTCTGGGTAATAATGACCTGGGTGGAACTGTGGGAGCAGGAAAGGGACTGTCCCATCGGGGAAAAGCAAACTGTGCCTTACGCGCTGCTGAGTCTGTATCTGGTGTATGCGGCGACGGTGAAGCTGTCCACAGCGGTAATTTTGCTGCTGGTCCTGTATCCGGCGGTGTTGCTGCTTAGGCAGAAAAAATGGCTGCAGATTGCAGGCTATATCGCGCTGGGACTTCTGATTGCATTTCCGTATCTGGCGCGGAATGTGCTGATTTCCGGCTGGCTGTTTTATCCGTTTACGTTTTTGGACTGGTTTCCGGTAGACTGGAAAATTTCCAAAGGCTATGCGGACAGCGACGCAAAGGAAATCCAGGCGTATGCGCGGGAGATTTACAATGTTTATCAGCTGGATCAGCCGTTGAAGCAGTGGCTGCCGAACTGGTTTGCAGCGCAGGCTGGATTCGATAAACTTCTGGTGCTGGCAGGCTGGGCAGCGATCCCGGTGAGTGCAGTGCTGGCGGTGCTCGGAGCTGTGCGCGCAGTCAGAGCAGACCGGGCGGCGGTTGCGTCCCATGCGGGCAGCGCTGCGTCCGCGGAGAATGGTACGCGCGCGTTCAGAGCAGACCGGGCGGCGGTTGCGTTCCGTGCGGGTAGTGCTGTGTCTGAACGAGAAATCGGCGCACCCTTGCCCGCCCGCCGAGTCGCACATCTTACGCCCTTGTGTTTTTCCCTGCTTCAGTTGTGTGCAGTGGTCGGTTTTTTCTTCTGGCAGCTCGGGGCGCCGCTGGTGCGGTACGGATATTTTTATGTGCTGTTTTTGCCGCTGACGGTGTTTGGAAGCCTGTATTGTATGGCGGCAGAAAAGCTGGCTGGTTCAGAACAGGGACACAATGAGCGTAAATGGTTGAAAAATGCCGGATATTGGGCATTTGTGGGATTGCTGGTAGCATTTTTTACCTATAAGGGGTATAATCTGATACAGATGGTTCGGGAGCTGGCATATGAGCCGTATTATCTGTGGCAGCAGGATTATGTAGATGGATCTGCAGAGATGTACGAGGTGGATGGTGTGACGATCTATGTGCCGACGGACAGAGGGCAGATCGGGTATAACAAATTCCCGTCATCCCCAATCGTACAGGATATCGAGCTGCGGGGCAACTCGATTCGGGACGGCTTCCGGAAAAAGCCGAAATGATCCGGCAAAATAGAAGCGATCCGGAAAAAGCCGAAAAGGATTTGTAAAAATGCATGGAATGGGCTGCCGGGAGCGCAGCACTTCAGAAAGGAAATACAGCATGAAAACCTATGGCGTAATTATGGCAGGCGGGGGCGGAACCCGTTTCTGGCCGCTGAGTACAAAGGCAGAGCCGAAACAGTTTTTAAACCTGTCCGGCAAAGATATTCTGGTTAACGAGACGATCGACAGACAGCATGACCTGATGGATCAGAAGGACATTTTTATTGTGACCAATGAGACACAGGCAAAGATGATGAAGGAGCGCACAGCAGGCAGAATTGCGGCAGATCATATTCTGGCAGAGCCTGCGGCGCGCAATACAGCAGCGTGTATCGGTTATGCGGCGATGGAAATTCTGCATAAATACGGTGACGGCGTGATGTGCATTTTTGCGGCGGACGCTTATATTCGCGATGAGGCGGAATACACCCGCGTGATGAAGGAAGCGGTTCGTGCAGTGGAAGAGACGGACGCACTTGTGACGATCGGGATTCATCCGACGTTTCCCTCGACCGGCTATGGTTATATCCGCAGCGTGGAAGAGGCTGGAAAAGTATGGCGCAAGGTAGAAGAATTTGTGGAAAAACCGGATTTGGAAACGGCGAAAAGCTATCTGGCATCCGGCAGTTATGCGTGGAACAGTGGCATGTTTGTCTGGAAAGCCTCCACGATTCTTCACTATTTCGAAGAACTTCTGCCGGATGTGTACGCCTGTCTGAAACAGATCGGGGCAGCGCTCGGCACAGAAAAAGAGCAGGAGGTTCTGCATGAGGTTTATCCGACCATCCCGAAGATTTCCGTGGATTACGGCATTATGGAGCGCGCAAAGGGTGTTCTGATGCTGGAAGGAGATTTCGGCTGGAACGACGTTGGCAGCTGGGATACGCTGGATGCAGTGCGCACCCGGGATGCTGCCGGTAACATCAGCTCCGGCGATACGCTGCTTCTGGATGCGAAAAACTGCGTTGTATACGGCGGTAAAAAGCTGATCGCCGCAGTCGGCGTTGAAAACCTGGTCATCGTAGAGGGCAGGGATTCGATTCTGGTCTGCCCTGTCGATCAGGCACAGCGCGTCAAGGAGGTTGTTGAGACGCTGGAAAAAGAAGGCAGGACGGAACGGCTTTAAACGGCGAAAAAACGCGAAATATCACGACCCTTTTCCGTTTGGTTTCCAAAATCTGAGTGTTAGAATAAAGTAAAAAGCAGCGGCAGAATGTTCACAGTGCGGTCACACTGTTGGTGCGGAAAAAGACTCAGAGGAGGAATCAGAAATGGCTGCAGAATGGAAAGAAACACTCGAAACGGAGCGGGAGATATCGGCGTTTATGCTGGAACTTGGGATTCCGGCGCATTTGAGGGGATATTATTATCTGAGGGAGGCGGTTTTGCTGGCTGTCTCGGATATGGAACTGGTTGGCAGCGTGACGAAGCTGTTATATCCGGTGATCGCAAGGCGTTACAAAACAACGCTTCAGCGGGTGGAACGCGCGATTCGAAACGCGGTGGAGGTGTCCTGGGAACGGGGCAATCCGGAGGTGTTTGAGGATCTGTTCGGGTTCAGCCGGGAGACGGGCGCGCCGAGGCCGACAAACAGCGAATACATAGCGAGAATTGCGGACAAGATAAGAATGGACGCAACTACAGGAGAGAAACATGTTACTGAGCGTAATCGTACCTTGCTATAATGAAGAGGAAAACGTTCCGATTTTTTATGAGGAAATGATGAAAAATTCCGCTTTTTTGGAGCAGGAAAAACTGGATCTGGAAATTATTTATATCGATGATGGTTCCAAGGACAATACCGCAGCGGAGGTTCGGAAGCTTCACGAAAAGGATGAACGGGTGCATCTGGTGTCCTTTTCCCGCAACTTTGGCAAGGAAGCCGGAATTTATGCGGGCTTCCAGAAAGCAAAGGGGGACTATGTCGTGATGATGGACGCTGATCTGCAGGATCCTCCGTCCCTTTTGCCGGAGATGTTTTCCTACATTAAGCAGGGCTACGACAGTGTGGCGACAAGACGTGTGACCCGAAAAGGCGAACCTCCGATCCGGTCGTTTTTTGCAAGGATGTTTTACCGCATCATGAATAAAATTTCCAAAACGGAGATCGTGGACGGCGCACGCGACTATCGCCTGATGACGAGACAGGTTGTGGATTCGATTCTTTCGATGTGCGAATATAACCGTTTTACGAAAGGAATTTTCGGCTGGGTCGGCTATGAGACGAAGTGGCTGGAGTATGAAAACGTGGAACGCACCCACGGCGAGACAAAATGGAGCTTCTGGAAGCTGTTTTTGTATTCGCTGGATGGAATTACCGCATTTTCAACAGTGCCGCTGGCAATTTCGTCTATCATGGGCGTTGTGTTCTGCATTATAGCATTTGTGGCGATCATTGCCCTGATTGTCAAAAACCTGATTTACCATGATCCGACGCCCGGCTGGCCGTCGATGGTATGTATTATTCTGTTGGTTTCCGGCGTGCAGCTTTTCTGCCTGGGAATCGTGGGACAGTATCTGTCCAAGACCTATCTGGAAGTGAAAAAGCGTCCGATTTATCTGGTAAAGGAAGAACTGTAATGAATTATGAGAACCTGATCAGCATTGTGATGCCGGTTTTTAACGCCCAGGCGTATCTGGAGGAAGCGCTGGAATCGGTTCGCCGCCAGACATGGACGGACTGGGAGCTGCTGGTGGTAGACGATCATTCTACGGACGGGAGCGCAGGTCTTGTGTCAGAAATCTGCAGAAAAGACGCGCGAATTCGGCTTCTTTCCCAGATGGACGGGGTAAAGGGCGCGGCAAATGCAAGAAATTTCGGGACAGCACATGCAAATGGACGTTATCTCGCATTTATGGATGCGGACGATATCTGGCGGGTGGACAAGCTGGAACGAGAAATGGCTTTTTTGCGGGAAAAAGACGCAGCCTTTGTATTTTGCTCGTATGAATTTGGAGACGAGCATGCGGTCGGAACCGGCAAAATCGTGCGGGTTCCCGATCAGTTGACTTATCAGAAAGCGCTCAGCCGGACGGTCATTTTTACGAGCACGGTGCTGTTTGACTGTGAAAAAATTGACAAGGCGCTTTTGCAGATGCCGGACGTGCCGAGCGAGGACACGGCGATGTGGTGGCAGATTTTAAGAAACGGACACGTCGCTTACGGGTTAAAGGAAAATTTGGTGATCTACAGAAGACCGGAAAAATCCCTTTCCTCGAACAAGCTCCGGGCGATTACAAGAATCTGGGGACTTTACCGGAAACAGGAAAAAATGTCGGTGATCGCAAGCGCAGCATGTTTTTGTATGTGGGCGGTGCGCGCTGTGTGGAGAAGAATATAGCGGGAGAACGGAAGATGAAGAAAAACGATTCTGTCAAGCGGCTGATTATTCTGGCGCTTGGGCTGATTGGACTGTGCGTGCTGACTGCTTTTTATGCGCACGACTGGTTCGCCTATTATTATCATCATATTGCATGGAAAACACATAACCGTTTTAATGTAAACGGTCATTTGCTGATTGTTGCACTGTATTTCATATTGCTCTTTTTCTTTTCCAATACTTATGGAGCACTTAAAATCGGCTATCTGAAACCGCTGGATATTTTCCTGTCTCAGCTGTTTTCTCTTCTGTGCGTCAATGTAATCAGCTATGCGCAGCTGTCCCTGATGTACGGCTGGTTTATCATCGGCGGGGGGCATATGGTGTCGATGATGCTGTATCAGTTGGTGTTTGCAGGGCTGTGGGGCTGGCTGTGTAATCTGATTTACCGTCGCGCGTTTCCTCCGCGGGAGCTGCTTTTGGTGCACGGCGAGCGCCCGGTAGAGGATATCCTTGGAAAATTTGCAGGACGGAAGGATAAATATCATGTTGCAAAGTGCATGAATATCAAAGAGGGGTACGATACGGTGATCTGCGAGGTCGGAAAGTATGACGCGGTCGTTCTCTGGGATATTCATACGATGGACAGAAACGTGCTGCTCAAATATTGCTACAGCCATTCGATCCGCATTTATATGATGCCGAAGATTCCGGATGTGCTGGTAAAGGGAAGCGAGCAGCTGCACTTGTTTGATACGCCGATTCTGCTGACGAGGGAATATGCGCTGAACGTAGAACAGAGAATTGCAAAACGGTTTATCGATGTAGTATGTTCGCTGATCCTGATTGTTGTGACATCGCCGGTTATGCTGCTTACGGCGGTGGTGATCAAGCTGTATGATAAAGGTCCTGTGCTGTACAAGCAGGTCCGCTGCACGAAGGATGCGAAAGAATTTTATATCCTGAAATTTCGCAGTATGCGCGTGGATGCAGAAAAGGACGGTGTGGCGCGGCTTGCCGCCAAAAACGATTCCCGGATTACACCGGTCGGCAAATTTATCCGTGCGGTTCGTATCGACGAGCTGCCGCAGCTGTTCAACATTTTAAAGGGCGAGATGTCCTTTATCGGTCCCAGACCGGAGCGGCCGCAGATCATCCGCGAATATATAGAAGAAATGCCGGAGTTCGCATACCGTACCAGAGTGAAGGCCGGGCTTGCGGGATATGCGCAGGTATACGGAAAGTACAATACAACGCCGTATGACAAGCTGAAGCTGGATCTGTTTTATATTGAAAATTATTCCGTATGGCTGGATTTGAAGCTGATGCTTCTGACATTGAAAATCCTGTTTACGCCCGACAGCACGGAGGGCGTGGACGAGAAGCAGGTGACCGCCATGAAAAAACAGGTGCAGGAGGAAGAAAAATAATGCCTCTGAAAAGAGATGAAGCATTTTGGAAAGAGGGCATGGACGAAAAACGCTTTGCCCTCTGTTGTATTCATAAAATATGGATCTGTCTGGCGGCAGCTTTGGCTGGCGCTGTTTTTGCTGCGGGGATTTATCTTGGTGTGCGGCAGCTGACGATGGGGCCGAAGCAGTATCGGTCGGAGGTTTTATATTCGATCGTCTATGATATCGACGAGGACGACGAGGTTTTAAAAGAATTTATCAACGAATATAACGCCTATACCTGGGGGGATATGATGCGCTCCGACCGCGTGATGGATACGGTGCTTTTGCAGCTGCCGGATGTGGAACGGTCCGTGATAGAGGCTTCGATCAGCACGGAAATTGCGTCTGACCCGGAATTTCTGACGGCGTACTTTACGACAGGGGACGCAGCACTGTCCGACCGGATTGCAGCGGCCTATAACTGCGCGATGACGGCATTTGGACAGACGATGCAGGGACGCGGTCTGACGGCAATTGAAGTATGGAAAACCGTTTCGGCACAGGCGGTGCTTCCGGAAAATAAAGTGAAAAACGCGGCGGCGCTCGGTCTGGTGCTCGGACTGCTTGTCGGAATCCTGGGCGTGGCAATCTGGTATGTTCTGGACGATTCTGTTTTGCTCAGCTCAGACGTGGAAAAACGCTGCGCAATCCCGGTTCTGGGCTACCGCACGGCAAAGACCGATGAACAGTTCGGTGCGCTTCTGGATGCGCAGCTGAGAGCCAAAGCGTCTCAGAGTGCTTTTCAGGAAATTTCGCTGGACACGGTGCTTTCCGGGACGATGGGACTTGGGGAAGAAGAAAAGATTCCGCTTATCCTTTTGGTTCGCTGGAACACACCCTGTATTAAAAAACTCGGACTTGCCCTTGATCTGCTTGCTCAGCGGGAGATCGCGGTTGTGGGCGTGATCCTCACGGACGCGGACGCACGGTTTTTGCACGCTTACTACAGAGTGTAGGTTTCCAGTTCACTCGTGGCAGCCTGTAGGCAGATTCCATGCTCGCATGAGAATTTGCCCACAGACTGCTACGAAGGGAGCGTGCATTCTATTGTATTGCGAATGGCGCGGGTGAACTGGCGCACGATTACAAGAAACAAAGGAGACGGCTCATGAAACTGCAGATTCTGGTTTCCTCCCTGAATCAGGAGGTCAAGTCGCTGGCAGAGAAAATGAATCTGCAGGCGGATGCAATTCTCATCAATCAGTGTAACGAAAACCGCTACGAGGAATGGACGCAGGACGGTCATCGGATCCGCTGCTATCATCTGGCGGAGCGGGGTGTCGGGCTGTCGCGCAACAACGCGCTTCTGCGTGCGGACGCCGACCTGTGCCTCTTTTCTGATGAAGATATCGTTTATGACGACGGTGCAGCTGAGCGGATTATCGAAGGGTTTGAGCAGCATCCGGAGGCGGACATGCTGTTATTCAATGTGCGCGTGCAGGAGAGCCGCTTTACCTACTGGAATTCGTTTTATAAGCGGGTGAGGTGGTATAACTGCGGTCGTTATCCGGCATACAGCTTTGCGCTGCGCACGGCGAAGATGCACGAAAAGAATCTGACCTATTCGTTGTTGTTCGGAGGCGGCGCGAAATATGCAAATGGAGAGGACAGCTTGTTTATCCACGACTGCCTGAAAGCCGGGCTGAAAGTCTACAGTATTCCGGTCGAAATCGGAGAAGAACAGCCCAGACCGTCAACATGGTTTTTCGGCTTTGACCGCAAATTTTTTCACGACAGGGGCGTTTTGTATCATGTGCTGTACGGAAAGCTGGCGGCGGTGATGGGATTTCGGTTTCTGCTGAAAAATAAATCCAATATGAATTCTGAGAGCTGCCCGGAGGGGCTGACCTTTGATGAGGCGAAAAAAGCGCTTCTGTCCGGAATCCGCGACGCAAAGGGAGGGCTGTAAATGGTATTTTATTTTCTGATTACAGCGGTTACGATTGCGCTCGCGGGGCTGATGGACGCGGTCTGGACGCGCCCGGGGCAAGAGGCAGGCAGTGCTGGGCTGTGCGCTGGACAAGCCGCCGAGAGTGCGGCATCCGGGAATGGCAGGTGCGTCTGCGGCATCCCATCATCCGGCGGCGGCTCGTTTCCGGCGGGCGTTTCCCGACGCCGCGCCTTCGACATCGTGTGTCTCGCTGCTATTTTCCTGATTCTGGCGGGCGTGAGTGCGCTGCGTCTGGAGGTCGGTAACGATTACGGCAAATATGTCGAGAATTTCCACGAAATCTGGGCGGGAACCGATCAGGCGTATGTGGTGACGGAAGCCGGATTCAATTTCGTGGTATGGTTGATTTATACACTTTCCGGGTATGAAAATTATCTGCTGGTATTCGCGGTGTTCGGCGCGGTTACGGCTTTTTTGTTTTTAAAGGCGTTGTATGAGCAGAGTGACTGCTTCTGGCAGAGCTTCGCGATGTTCATGCTGCTGGGCGTATATTTTCGAACGTTTACGACGGTGCGTTATTATCTGGCACTTGCGGCAGCGCTGTATGGAATCCGGTTTGTACTGCGCAGGCAGTATGGCTGTTTCGTGATCTGGATTGGCATTGCAGCGCTGTTTCATAAATCTGTTCTGATGGTGCTTCCGTTGTATTTGTTGGCTGTGCTTCCGTGGAAAAAATGGATTGCGCCGGCGCTGACTGTGATCGGAGGGATCGGTTTTGTTTTCCAGCGTCCGCTTTTAAATCTGGCGCTGACGTGGTATCCTACATACAGGGACACCGTATATCTGTCACAGGATATCGGTCTGAAAGCGAATGCGTCCGGAATCCTCCGGTGCGTGCTCGTTTTTATGCTGGCGGCAGTGGTTGGCAGGTGTGGAATGGAAAAGGAGCAGAACCGTTTCTGCCTGAAATTAAATTTTTTCGGTCTGCTGTTTTATACCTGCGGATCGTTTTTGCCACTGGTATCGAGAATGTCCTATTATATGATTACGCCGCAGCTGCTGCTCATTCCGGGACTGCTTGGCTGCGTGGAGAACCGGAAGCGGAAAAATATTTTAACAGTACTTGTGGGGATCGTATGCCTGGGGTATTTTTTGTGGTTTTTAAAAACGGCATCCGGAAGCGGGATGCGCGTGCTTCCCTATAAGACCTGGATTTTTACGGATAAGGAGTGGATCAATGGCGCAGATTTCTTTTAGCATTGTGGTAGTATGCTTAAACCCCGGTGAAAAGCTGTTGAAGACGGTGCAGAGCGTATTGAACCAGAAATACGGAAATTATGAAATTGTGGTAAAGGACGGCGGTTCGACGGACGGCTCCCTGGAACAACTTCCGGCGGACAGCAGAATCCGGGTTTATACAAGACCGGACAGTGGGATTTATGACGCGATGAATCAGGCGATGTCCTATGTGACCGGTCAGTTTGTCCAGTTTTTAAATTGCGGAGATCTTTTACACGACGATATGGTGCTGGAACGGCTTGCAGCTGTGATGGAGCGCAAGCGCAGCAGGGGAGCCGACGGGGAAGGCCTGGGACATAAGGAAAAAGAGCGGATTTTTTATGGAAATCAATATCATGAGGCGTGGGGCAGCGTGATCTATTCTGCACCGGAGGTCAATGATTTTACCTGTTACAGAAATGTGCCCTGTCATCAGGTTTGCTTTTACGACGTCCGTCTGTTTGCAGAGCGTGGTTATGACGTAAAATACCGTGTCCGCGCAGATTATGAGCATTTCCTGTACTGTATTTACGATCGGAAAGCGGAAGCAGTTTATGTGGAGATGATTGTTGCGGATTACGAGGGCGGGGGCTTTTCCGAGACAAGGGAGAACCGTCGGATTTCCGAAAAAGAGCATGCCGAAATCACGAAACGCTATCTCGGACGCGACAAGGCGCTGCGTTATAAGCTGCTGATGCTTTTGACACTGGCACCGCTTCGGACAAAGCTTGCAGAGGACGAAAAATATTCCGAGTGGTACAACGGGATCAAGGCGAAAATTTACGGAAGGTGCGGCCATAAGGACGAACCGGGGGAGAATCGGAAATGAGAGTGTTATGGGTATGTAATATCATGCTCCCGGTAATCGCGCAGGCGCTTTCGCAGGAGTATAGCGTGCGGGAGGGCTGGCTGTCCGGGATACTGGGGCGGTATCTGGAGACGGAGAACGGCGCAGAGCTGAGCACAGCGGACGTGACAGACAGCGCTGCATCGCCCGGCGGACGGCAGCAGGGAGCCGAAACTGCGGCTGCACTGACGCTCGGCATCGCATTTCCGGTTGCACCGGGCAGGGAGGAGCTATCGCAGCGTCTGCAGCTTGGCAGCTATAAAAAAGAAGTCGCCTGCTATGGCTTTGCAGAGGATTTGGAGCACCCGGAGCGCTATGACAGCTCGATGGAAGCGCGTTTTTTGCAGATTTTAGAGGACTTTCAGCCGGATATGGTGCATATCTTCGGGACGGAGTTCCCGCATGGCTATGCCTGTGCGAAAGTATTTCACAGACCGGAGCGGACGCTTGTGGGCTTGCAGGGACTTTGTATTTCCTGTGCGGACAACTACATGGCAGATCTCCCGGAAAATGTACAGAACAGCAGGACACTGCGAGATATTTTAAAGAAGGACAGCATCCGGCAGCAGCAGGAAAAGTTTTATCAGCGCGCGGAAAACGAGAAAAAACTCCTGTTGTCAGTCGGATATGTAACGGGACGGACGACATTCGATAAAACGATCAGTTTGGAGATAAATCCATCCCTTGTTTATCATACCATGAACGAGACAATGCGCCCACAGTTCTACAGCGGATGCTGGGAGATCGAAAAAACTGTGCCCGGAGAAATCTTCATCAGTCAAGGAGATTACCCGTTAAAGGGCTTTCACTATCTATTGCAGGCGATGCAGGAAATCCTGCAAAACTGTCCCGAGGCGCATATCAAGGTGGCGGGCATCAGCGTGCTCGGCGTAAACGGAATAAAGAGCAGAATCAAGATTCCGGCATATGGAAAATATCTGCGCAGGCTGATTTTGAAGAATCGCCTCGAAGGAAAAGTGCGTGTGCTGGGAAATCTTTCCGCGGAGGAGATGAAGCGGGAATATTTGTCCGCGCAGATATTTGTGTGTCCGTCTGCGGTGGAAAATTCCCCGAATTCCGTGGCAGAAGGGCAGCTTCTTGGCGTGCCCGTGGCGGCGAGCAGAACCGGCGGAATCCCGGATGTTGTAAAAGACGGCGTAAGTGGTCTGTTGTTTGAAAAAGGAAACGTTCACGAGCTTGCCGCGTGCGTCAGCCGGATTCTGACAGATAAACAGCTGGCAAAGGAGTTGTCGGCTTCGGAACGGGAGACTGCGGCGAAGCTTTACAACGGTGAAAACAATTATCAAAAACTGATAGAAATTTATCAAAGCATCGAATGAACGAAGCTGCTGACCGGAGCAGGAAGGCGGGAATGGAGGAAAACGTGAAGGCTGTTTTTATTTCCAATTATATCAATCATCATCAGATTCCGTTTTCCAACGCACTGTATGAACAACTGGGGGACGATTACCATTTCATCCAGACCGAGCCGATGGAAGAAGAACGGATTGCGATGGGCTGGGGACTGGATGCAGCGACTCTGCCATATGTTGTTTGGGCGGATCGGGAGGAAGAACGCTGCCGGAAGCTGATCGAGGAAGCGGATCTGGTGTTTGCAGGCTGGACGAAGCGGCTGGATCTGGTTTTACCGCGGCTTTCCTCGGGAAAGCTGACGTTTCGGGTGAGCGAGCGGATTTACCGCGAAGGGCAGTGGAAAGCGATCTCTCCGAAGGGGCTGCTTGCAAAATATAAAGAACATATCCGGTTTCGAAACCAGCCGGTGTGGCTTTTGTGCTGCGGCGCGTATGTGGCGTCGGATTTTTCACTGATCGGGGCTTATCCCGGGAAAAAACTGAAATTCGGCTATTTTCCGGAGACGCTGCGCTGTCCGCAGGAGGAATTGTTTGCCAAAAAGAATACGGATAAACTGCAAATCGTCTGGGCGGGACGGATGATTTCGTTAAAGCACCCGGAGTTCGCAGTGAAGTTGGCTGGAAAATTAAAGGAACAGGGGTATTCGTTTGAGCTACACTTTGCGGGAGGCGGTCCGATGGAAGAGGCGCTGAAGCAGGAAGCAGCAGCGCTCGGAGTGGCAGAGAAAATCGTTTTTCATGGATTTTTAAAGCCGCAGGAGGTTCGAAGCCTGATGAAACGCTGCCAGCTGCATGTGTTTACAAGCAACTATCTGGAAGGCTGGGGGGCAGTAGTCAGTGAGGCGATGAACAGCGGCTGTTGTGTGGTGGCAAACCGTCAGATCGGCGCGGTTCCGTTTTTGATTGAGGACGGCGTAAACGGTAAAAGCTACCCGGACGGCTCTTATGAAGCCTTTGAGCGGACGGTATTGGAGCTGTGCGCGCAGCCGGAGCAGATCACAGCGCTCGGAAAAGAGGCATACCGGACGATTACAGAAAAATGGAATGCAGAATGTGCGGCGCAGCGCTGCCTGGAATTTTATGAAGGCTGGAAAGCCGGAAAGCTGCCGGAGTGGGAGGATGGACCGCTCTCTGCCGCGCCGAAGCTTTCCGCACGCTGGAGCTATAATGAGGGAACATTGGATGGAGAATAAAACAGAACAAAACTGCCTGATCAGCGTGATCGTGCCGGTCTACAATATCCTGGACTGCCTGGAGCGATGCGTCAACAGCATCTGCGCCCAGACCTGGAAAAATCTTGAGATCCTGCTGGTGGATGACGGATCAACGGACGGAACCGGAAAGCTGTGCGACCTGCTTGCCGAAAAAGATGACAGAATCCGGGTTTTCCATAAGCCGAACGGCGGTTCTTCCAGCGCGCGAAACCTTGGAATCAGTATGGCAAAGGGAAAATGGATCGGGTTTGTGGACAGCGACGACTGGATCGAGCCGCAGATGTATGAAAGGCTGTATGAAGCTGCGACCGCTGCAGGCACTTCAATTGCGCAGGCTTCGCGGGATGAGATCGACGAGGATTACCACAAAAGACCGGACGTCTGTACGCCGCCGGAACAGGAAGTTACCTGCACGGCAGAAGATTTTCTGAAAACGCTGCTGCTGCATCAGGGCGATTGCTCGTTCTGTACGAAGCTGATCAAAAAGAGCCTGTTTGAAGGTCACCGCTTCCCGGAGGGAAAGTTAAATGAGGATTTCCGCCTGCTGGTTGAGCTTTTATGTGAGGGCGAAAGGGTGCGGATCTTGCCGGAGCAGCTGTATCACGTTTTTTACCGGATCGGGAGCAATACGCGCCGGAAAGATAAAAACGATTTTTCGAGAGTGTTTGAGGATATCGTAGAAAATGCGGATTATATGGAGCAGCTGACCCGGGAGCGCTACCCGGAGCTTCGGGAATATGCGGTGCGCTTCGCACTCGTTCAGCGCCTGGACTATCTGCTGCACATCCCGGTGGGACGGATGGTGGATACGGATGTGTTTTACAAATCGGTAAAGCAGTATCTGCGCGGGCATTTTTCGGATACGCGGAAAAATCCGCTGCTGGATAAAAAGAGCAGAACCTATCTGACGCTTCTGACAATTGCGCCCAAAACCGTGCGCCGCGTGCACGGCTGGACGATGAAGCTGCGGGGAGTGGGGTGAAAAAACGCCGTAACATCAATCTCTATTGAGAGGATGCTACGGCGTTTTGCGTTCGGAATTTATATTACAGTTCACTCGCGCCATTCGCAAAAGCGCGTCTTCGACGCTCTCCGCTGCTTCGCAGATCATTTTTGCTCATAAAGTGGCGCTCCCTCCGTACCTTTTTGTAAGCAGATTTTCATGCGAGCATGAAATCTGCTTACAAAAAGGTACGAGTGAACTGTAACGAATTTATTTTACAGGCTTTGCGCCTGCTTTTTCCTGCAGTTTTTCGATGTTTCTCTTGAACCAGTTCTTCTTTTTCTGATTCTCGGGCTGTACCAGCGTTCCGCGGACTGCCTTAACATTTGTTAAGTAGATGCCGCTGACGGTTGCCTTGACTTCTTTTTTCACAGGAACCAGGTCGAAAATCTTCTGGTCGCAGACTAAGGTAACGATCTGCGGACCGACTTTTGCCTTGACAATCGGAAGCTTGGAACGGCGCATCATCTTCGGCGTATTGTCGATGACTGACTGCGGAAGTCCGGCTTCTTTGAGCTTCATGATTTTCTTGTCAATTACAAGCATGGTCACATTCTGCTTATATGCTTCAATCTGCTGCTGCTGTTCTTCCTGTTTTTTCTGCATCTTTCTTCCAAGAAAATAAAGAACAACGACTGCGACGATCAGAATGGCAAGGATGACCAGCAATACCACTGCCCAGGTTTTCATAGTGGTGAATCCTCCTCTTTCTTTGTACTGCACAGCGGCGCTGTCTGTACGGTGTGTCCGCTTAGCATTCTTATAGAACATTCTAGCAGAATTTACGGTATTGTACAAGGAGTTTTGTTGAAGTTAATAGCCACCTGGGGTATAATGTATCCAGCACGAAAGAAAAACAAGCGACGCCGAAGGCGGCATTTGTTTTTCTCGTGCGGATAGCGAGCGGACGGCCTGCGAAGCAGGCGAAGAAGCGCGGAGCGAGAGTCCGCGAGCGTTGGTGAATGAGGACAGCGCCGCTTTCGGCGCTGCTGACAGGAAGGAACAGGCAGTAATGACGACGTGGGTGCAGTTTTGGCAAACATTTCAGGAAGTATTCCGCTACACATGGGCACATATGGTATGGATCAATCTGGTTCTTGCGATTATTATTATTTTCTTCCAGAGAAAGGAAGCAAAGTCAGCGTGGGCGTGGCTGCTGGCGTTGAATGTGCTGCCGGGTCTGGGATTTTTAATGTATCTTCTCGCCGGGACGGACATGCACAAGCGGAAGATGTTCAAGATCAAAGGAATCGAGGAGCAGATAAACGATGCGGTGCGCCGCCAGGAATACAGCGTCAAAAGCCGCGAGCTGGAGCAGGAAAACCCGGATTTGAAGGATTTTTCGGATCTGGTCTTTTTTAACCTGGAAAGTGCCGGATGCATGATTTCCGGAGACAATGCGGTAGAGATTTTCACTGACGGCAACGACAAATTTGATGCTCTGATCGAGGATATTAAAAATGCGGAATCCTATATTTTTTTACAATATTACATCATAAAAGATGACGTGCTCTTCCAGAGGATTCGGGAGGCGCTGCTGGAAAAAGCGGCACAGGGTGTAGAAATTCGGATCTTGTATGATGCGATGGGCTGTCGGAGCGTTGGAAAGCACTTTTGGAAAGAAATGGAAAAGCAGGGCATCCATGTTGCGGTCTTTTTCCCGGCTCTGTTTGGCAGACTGCATCTGCGTGTAAACTACAGAAATCACAGAAAAATTGCAGTCATCGACGGAAAAGTGGCTTATGTCGGCGGCTTTAATATCGGCAAAGAGTATATCGGACTGGATCCGAAGTTCGGGCACTGGCGGGATACCCATCTGAGAATCTGCGGCAGCGCAGTCGGTGGACTTTTGCTGCGCTATATTCAGGACTGGGACTATGCAGCGAGAGAGAATCTGTTTGAAAATCCGAAGTATTTCATCCTGCCGGAAGAAAAAGCCGGCAATGTCAAAATGCAGATCATTTCCAGCGGACCGGACTCCGAGCTCCAGAGTATCCGGGACAATTACCTGCGGCTGATCCACAAGGCAAAAAAGAGCATTTACATTCAGACGCCGTATTTTATACCGGATGAATCGATCCAGACGGCGCTTCTGATGGCAACGATGTCCGGCGTGGAGGTCAATTTGATGTTTCCGTGCAAGCCGGATCATCCATTTGTGTATTGGGCGACACTTTCCTATGTCGGCGAGCTGATCATGGCAGGGGCGAACTGCTACACCTATGATAATGGTTTTTTACATGCAAAAGGATTGTCCATTGACGGAAAGGCGTGCTGCTACGGAACAGCGAACATGGATATTCGGAGCTTCGCCCTCAACTTTGAGGTCAATGCCATGATTTTTGACCAGAATATCGCAGGGGAAATGGAACGGATTTTCAGGGAAGACTTAAAGTGCTGTACGCGGATCACAAAGGAAATGTACAAGAGCAGATCTGTCTGGATCCGGTTTAAGGAGCAAATCAGCAGACTGCTGTCTCCGGTCTTGTAACAGCCCGACAAGTGTGATAATATATAGGATATTGCAATTCTATTTACTATGGATTTTATGTCCGTAAGATGATGAGGAGATCAATTTATGAAAAAATTTATGACAGCCGTTACGGCAGTGTCTCTGTCTGCCATGATGCTGGCAGGCTGCGGCAAGACAGATGTGCAGGAGACAACTGTACAGGAAAGCACAACAGCTGAGACAGAAGCAGCAACAGAAACCGAAAGCGAAACCAAGGTATACCCGGACGAAGCTTATCTGGATGGCATCAACCTTGGCGACTTTGTAGAGCTGGGCGATTACAAGGGCGTTGATGTTACGGTTACCAGGGCAGAAGTAACCGACGAGATGGTGGATCAGTACATTCAGAGCGTTTTGGACAGCAACAAAAATAAAGAAGAAGTAGATCGTGCCGTAAAGGATGGCGATGTTGTTGATATCAAATATGTCGGCAAAAAGGACGGTGTAGAGTTTGACAACGGTTCTTCCGACAGCTACGAGCTGACCATCGGCTCCAATACCTTTATCGACGGTTTTGAAGACGGCGTGATCGGCATGAAGAAGGATGAGACAAAGGATTTAAACCTTACCTTCCCGGAGGATTACAACAATACAGACCTTGCCGGTGCAGACGTTGTATTCACGGTAACGGTAAATCATGTTTATGAAGAAACTGACGCGGTTCTGGACGATGCTTTTGTAGCAGCCCGCAATATTGACGGCGTAAGCACAGTAGAAGAATATCGTCAGTACGTTTACGATAACCTGATGAGCTCTGCCAAGAGCCAGCAGGAAACAGAGCTGGAAAGAAATGTTCTGGAGGCGGTAACGGCAAATGCAACCTTCAAGGAAACTCCCGAAGAGATGGTAAGCCGCTATTATGACCGTCTGGTTAAGAACCTGACCACTACTGCAAGCATGTATGGAATCGATCTGGAGACCTTTATGGCATACAGCTACGGCCTGGCTGCGGATGAATATGAAGACGAGCTTCAGAAATCTGCACAAAGCGCAGCAGAGCAGATTTTGGTTATGCAGGCGATCGCAGAAAAAGAAGGTCTGACCTTAACCGATGAAGAGCTGCAGGCAGATCTGGAAAGCAGCGCATCCGAATATGGTTATGATTCCGTAGAAGCTTATGAGGAAGCGGTTGGTGACCTGCGCGGCTACAAAGAATATCTGATGTCTGAAAAGGTAACCAAGTATCTGATTGAGAATGCGAACGTAACCGAAACAGAGGCGTCCACAGAGGAAGCGGCCGAAGAGACAACAGAAACTGAAACCGAGACAACAACAGAGACAGCGACCGAAGCAGAATAAGCCAGGGCACAGCTGACGCACGAGGCGAGTGAGGAGAGAGAGCATGGAACTGACAAGTGTAAGACAGTTATTCAGAGAAAAAGAACAGTTTGCCGGCCAGAAGGTGACAGTAGGCGGCTGGGTAAGAAGCAACCGGGATTCTAAAAATTTTGGATTCCTGGTTGTAAATGACGGTACCTTTTTTGAACCGCTGCAGGTTGTATACGCAGCAGACAAGCTGGATAATTATGCCGATATTGCCAAAATCGGCGTCGGAGCAGCTGTCATTGTAACAGGTACGATTGTAGAGACGCCCGGTGCAAAACAGCCCTTTGAGATGCAGGCAGACGAGGTTGTAGTGGAAGGCACATGCGGACCGGATTACCCGCTGCAGAAGAAGCGTCACAGCTTTGAATATCTGCGTACTATCGCGCATCTGCGTCCCAGAACCAATACGTTCCAGGCAGTGTTCAGAGTTCGTTCCCTGATCGCTTATGCGATTCATCAGTTCTTCCAGGAGAGAGATTTCGTCTATGTGCACACTCCTCTGATTACCGGAAGCGACTGCGAGGGCGCAGGCGAGATGTTCCAGGTTACAACTTTGGATCTGAACAACGTTCCGAAAAACGAAGACGGTACTGTGGATTATACCCAGGACTTCTTCTGCAAGCCCACCAACCTGACCGTAAGCGGACAGTTAAACGGCGAAACCTATGCGATGGCGTTTAAGAACATTTATACGTTCGGACCGACCTTCCGCGCAGAAAACTCCAATACCACCCGCCATGCGGCTGAGTTCTGGATGATCGAGCCGGAAATCGCATTTGCAGACTTAAAGGATGACATGGTACTGGCAGAGTCCATGCTCAAATACATTATCCGCTATGTGCTGGAGCATGCTCCGGAAGAGATGAACTTCTTCAACAGCTTTGTGGATAAGGGACTTCTGGAAAGACTGAATCATGTATTGAACTCCGATTTCGGACATGTGACCTATACCGAGGCGATCAAGATTTTGGAAGAGCACAACGACGAATTCGATTATAAAGTATACTGGGGCTGCGACCTGCAGACCGAACACGAGCGTTATCTGACGGAGAAGGTGTTCAAGCGTCCGGTATTTGTAACAGACTATCCGAAGGAAATCAAGGCATTCTACATGAAGTTAAATGAGGACGGCAAGACCGTTGCCGCTATGGACTGTCTGGTTCCCGGCATCGGTGAAATCATCGGCGGCAGCCAGAGAGAGGATAGCCTCGAGCTTCTGGAACAGCGCATGGACGAGCTTGGGCTGAACAAAGAGGATTACGGCTTCTATCTGGATCTGAGAAAATACGGCTCCCCAAGCCATGCGGGCTTTGGTCTTGGCTTTGAGCGCTGCGTTATGTATCTGACCGGTATGGGCAACATTCGCGATGTCATTCCTTTCCCGAGAACGGTAAAGAACTGCGAATTATGATAAAAGGTTTGAGCGGGATGAACTTTTGGGTTTATCCCGCTCTTTTTTTGTTGTATACTGTATAAAGTGAAAACGATGTACTAGAATGCAAAAAAGGAAGATACGGATGGGAAATCATCACTGGAAAAAAATAGCAGCAGTTATGCTTGCGGCAGCGATCGGAATACAACCTGTCTATGTGCAGGCAAAGACACGGGAAGAAATTCAGCAGGAACGAGAACAGAAAAAGAGCGAGCAGCAGGGCACGCAGAGTCAGTATAAGCAGAGTCAGAGCAAGGTCAGCAGTCTGGAAGGTCAGCAAGACGCTTTGGAGGAAGAAATACAGGAGCTGGATTCCCAGCTGGTAGAGGTCATCGCCAGTGTAAGTCTGATGCAGGATCAGATCAGCGATACCGAAAAGCAGATCGTAAAGGCGCAGGAGGACTATGACGTAGCGAAGGCGCAGGAGGATGCACAGTATCTTGCAATGAAGAAGCGTCTCCGTTACCTGTATGAAAAGGGCGATACCAGCTATATCGAGATCCTGAGCAACGCCTCCAACTGGAGTGGCATGCTCAATCAGGCGAATTATGTGGAGAAGCTGTATGAGTACGATAAACAGATGCTCAACCGATACATCCTGATAAAAGAAGAGGTCGCACAGAAAAAGAACGATTTGGAAGATAAAAAGAGCGACCTGGAAACGCAGAAATATGAGCTGGAAGAGGAACAGGCTTCCATGCAGCAGATGATCGATGAGAAAAAGTCCCAGGCGAATGATTTCGATGCGCAGATTGCGAAAGCGAAGCAGGAAGCAGCGGCATATAAAGCGTTAATCAAACAGCAGAATTCCGAGCTGGCAAGGCTGGATGAGGAAGAAAACGCCATCATCAAGGCCGAGGAAGAGCGCCGGAAAGCCGAGGAGGCTGCGAAAAAAGCGGCGGAAGAAAAAGCAAAGGCGGAAGAAAAAGCTGCAAAGAGCAGCAATTCCGGCTCTTCTGACAGTAGCTCGAATCGCGCAGGCAGTTCCGACAGCTCCTCTTCCTCCGGCAGTTCTTCGGGCGGCGGCTTAAAGACCGTTCCTCCTGCCAGCGGATCGAGTGGAAGCGACATTGCGGCGTATGCCTGCCAGTTCGTCGGAAACCCGTATGTAGCGGGCGGAACGAGCCTGACAAACGGTGCGGACTGCTCCGGATTTATCTGGGCAGTGTACAGGCAATACGGATACGGCCTGCCGAGAAACTCTGCTGCTATGAGAAGTGCAGGACGCGAGGTTTCCTATGAAGCTGCTCAGGCAGGCGACATCGTCTGCTATGCAGGCCATGTGGCGCTGTATCTGGGCGGCGGACGAATCGTGCATGCCAGCACAGCGAGAACAGGAATTAAGTACGGATATGCGAATTATAAGCCGATTCTGACAATTCGGAGAATTGTAGGATAAAAGAAACATAGAAACTCCGGGAACAAGATACCTTCTGTATCTTGCCCCGGAGTTTTTATGATAATGAAATGTCTGCAAAACGCGCATTTTATTGCTTTAAAGACTCTTTTTCAGAAACGAGATCGTTTCGTCGATCAGCTGGGATACGGACAGATCGGCGGTTCCGATGATGTGGTTGTTGCAGCGGTTGACCGGAAGCAAAAGCTTCTGGGCATGGCTCTGTCCGACGGCGACCGCCATGGCGGGCGTCACTTCCCCAAGCAGGGAGTCTGCGGACAAAATGCCGAGGGGACCGATGATAAAATCCGCATCCCGGCAGGCAACAAGCACGGGATTTTCTCCGGTTGCGCCGAAGTCAGCCCCGGCTTTGAGCATGGCAGCGGTTGCGGTTGCATTGGTGCCGATGGCATACAGTTCACAGTCGGGCAGCTGCTCTTTACAGAGGCGGGCAGTCACAAGACTGCCGATTCTGCCGCCCTGACCGTCAATTACTACGATTTTCATAAATCCTCCATTTAGAGACATTTTGCATAGAAAAAATAGGAGCTGAACAATATTGTTCAGCTCAATTTTTTATCTGGCTCAGTCGTCGTTATCTAAAGCCAGTCCTTTTTTATACTTTGCGACAGCAGCCTGGATCTTATCGTTGGGATCGAGCAGATCGCTGATGGAAGTATCATGGTTCAAGGTATCAATCAGATAAGCAACGTACTTGCTCATGTCACAGTTGACATACCATTCCCGTTTTAACAGCTCTTCAGGCTGATAAATCAGGTTGGTGGTCAGGACACGGTTGATATTGCCGCATGCATAAGCCTTGTCGAATTTCTCCATACCGCTTGTGAACAGACCGAAGGTGGTGCAGATGAAGATCTTACGGGCACCGCGCTGCTTTAATGCGGATGCAACTTCGAGTACGCTTTCGCCGGAGGAAATCATGTCATCGATGATGATCATATCCTTGCCTTCTACGCTGGTACCCAGGAATTCGTGAGCAACGATCGGGTTTCGTCCGTTAACAACTCTGGTGTAGTCTCTTCTTTTATAGAACATACCCATATCCAGACCGAGTACGTTTGCAATGTAAATTGCACGTCCCATACCGCCTTCATCCGGGCTGATAACCATCATGTGGTTGGAATCAATCTGCAGGTCGGGCTCGGTGCGCAGCAGGTTTTTGATGAACTGATAAGAAGCCTGAACGGTTTCGAAACCGTTTAACGGGATGGAGTTTTGGACTCTCGGGTCATGGGCATCAAAGGTGATGATGTTGTCGACGCCCATCTTTACCAGCTCCTGCAGAGCGAGTGCGCAGTCCAAGGATTCCCGTGCGGTGCGCTTGTGCTGGCGGCTTTCATAAAGGAAAGGCATGATAACGGTAATTCTTCTTGCTTTACCGCCGACAGCAGCGATGATACGCTTCAGATCCTGATAATGATCGTCAGGAGACATATGGTTTTCATGACCGCAGAGGGAATAGGTCTGGCTGTAGTTGGTTACGTCAACCAGCAGATACAGATCCGTACCGCGGACAGATTCCAGAATAACGCCCTTGGCTTCGCCGGAACCAAAACGCGGCACCTTGCTTTTTAAAATGTAGGAGTCACGCTGGTAGCCTGCAAAGGCAAGGCTGTCTTTGTGCTCGCTCTCGCGCTGGGTGCGCCATCTTACAAGATACTGGTCAACTCTCTGTGCAAGGGATTCGCAGCCCCTTAACGGGATAATCCCCAGGGAGCCAACCGGAATGGTTTCGAGATTTCTGGTTTCTTCACGTTCCATCATGGAAGTTCCTCACTTTCTGAAGGTAAAAGTTAATATTTTGGATATCTGCGTCAGCGGACCGGGCCCGAGACTGCGGATACCTTTTTACACATACGAATATCAGGGCCGGTGAGTTTACAGAATTCAAAATTGCTGGCAATTCTGGAAAAAATTCGGTCCTGATAACGGTTTCTGCAATCTTCCAGAGAAAGATTGGTAGAAATGATAACGGATTTCTGCCGGAGCAGACGTTCGTTCAAACAGGTAAAGAAATGGGAGAGCGTCACTGCCGTGGCAGTTTCGGTGCCGAGATCGTCGATAACGAGCAGATCGCAGCTGTTGAGATCCGCACAGAGTGCGGAAAGCTCTTCCCGTGCCCTATAGTCAAACGTGTTCCTGGCGAGTAAGTCGAAAAGGGATGCTGCGCTGAAATAAAGTACAGAACAGCCCTGCTCGATACATTCCTTTGCAATGCAGTTGGTCAGGAATGTCTTGCCCGTACCTACTGTACCATAAAAGAAAAGGTTTTGGTAGGACGTTTTAAAATTTGTGCAAAAATTTTTACATTTTTCGACAGCCTGGCGATAGGAGGTCAGTTCGTCTCCCTGAAAAAAGGAATAGGAGAGTGTGCCGAAGTTTTCTTTTTCGAGCATTCGTTTCAGGTTGGACTGTTCATAAAGAAGCGCGATCTCCGCCTGACGGAAGCAGTGGCATTTCTGACCGTGCACATAGCCGGTGTCCTGACAGTCAGGACAGTCGTAGATCGGATCGAGAAAATCTGCCGGGTAGCCGTTTTCCAGCAAAAGGGCGGCACGTTTCTGTGCAAGGTCTTTGAGCTGGTCTTTGAGCTGTGCAAGCGCATTTGTATCCCCTGCGAGCATCTTTTTTCCCTGTGCGACAGAGGTGGATGCAACGGCTTCGTCGAGGGCCTGATAGCCGGGGACTGTCTCATAAATATGGTGCAGCCGCTGATCGTGCAGATGGCGGTTGCGGGTCTGATGCTCTTCGTATTGCCGCAGGATGGAATTGTATTGGGAAACAGTCAGTGCCACATCAAACCTCCTTACTGCTTCAAAAGCGCCTCTTCAAGCGCATCGAAATCATAGCTGGAATGCATGAAACTGTTATATTCTGCTGTAGAACCGCTGCGCGCCGGGCGAGATGCACGCTCTTTCTGATAGGAGCTGTCGAGTCTGGCGATGTCCGCGACATGGTGGACGCCTGCCTTGTACCAGGCGGCGAGGATGCTGTCTGCATAGGCGAAGCGGTGTCTGTCGGTAGCCAGGACGGTGCGTCCGCAGGCTTCTAAAATAACGTCGAGCTCAAAGCAGAATTCCTCTGTCCAGCGGCGGATATAGGCGAGCTCATTGCGTGCGGGGGTATTGGTCTTGCCGAGGGCGTTCATAATGGAATAGACGTTCTTGTCATAACGGGAAATATGACCTTCTGCCTGGGCAGGTGTCGTGATCCCGGCTTCCGCCCAGGCGATCGCGACCTTTTCAATGTAGCGGAAATCCTTTTTGCCGCGCTCGACGCAGTATTGCAGCAGATAGTCGATCAGGTCATCGGAGAAATGGAGCTTATCCGTGAAAAAGAGGATCGACTTCATATCGGCGGGGCTTAATGTGCGTCCGAGATACTGCTCTGCGATGAAAATCAGCTGCGCGGTGTTCTCCTGCTGCTGGAAGGATTTGAGCTCGTCCAGACTGTATGCAGGTTTGGCATAGGGATCGGCAGGCTCAAGGGACTGGTGGGAAAGCATCGTAATGCTGCGGATCTGCGGTGCGGCCGTGCGCCCGGAGGAAGCAGCCGTGGTGTTGGACGTATCGCGCGCGGCTGCTCCGGGCAGGGCTGCGTCAGCGCCTTGCTCAGAATTGCGGGCTGCGTCGCCAAAGCGTTCGGCATCAGAGCTACGAGTCGTGTCCGCAAACCGTCCGACATCGTGTGAAATATGTCCGGTGGTCTGCTCCGTAGAAAAATCAGTTTGTCCTGCGTCCTGTCTCTTCCCCTTGGAAAGGGGGAGCAGACGGATCTGCTGCAGGGTTGTGCGGTCGGGCGAAAGCTTGAGCGTCAGGATGCCGCACTTTTCCCAGTAGCAGAGGGCGCGCAGAATGTCCTTTTCCGTATGATTAAAGCGGTCTGCCATGTCCGAAATGCTGACAGGATCGCCTGCCTGCAGACGGCGCACGAGAAAAAGATACACCTTTAACTGTGCATCGTTGGCATCTTTTAAATATTCATCGATAAAAACGTTGGAAAGGACGGTAGCATCCGCTGCCCCGCCGCACAAAAAAATCTCACTCATCCTATTATTCCCGGTTCTCTGTAAAAATTGCTGCAGTTTGTCTGCGTCCTGCAGACTGTGGAAAACTTTTCAATTCCTTTTGGCAAGCCCCATTTTAACACAGACATTTTAAAAAGGAAACAGGAAGTTTCCGGCTCAGGGCTGATAAACACTGGGGTTTTCGTGGATGTGGATAATGTGGAAAATGTGTAAAAGATTGTCAAAGGCGCAGAAATATCATCTTTTTTTGGGAAAAAATATCCACAGCCAGAGAGGAAAGTTTTCCACGTTCTGGCTGTGGATAATGTGGATAAGTTATCTGGAAAGCAGGTTTTCGCCGATATTTACAACATCTCCGGCTCCCATAGTTATCAACAGGTCCCCGTTGATACAATTTTTTAAAACGAAGTCCTCAATTTCCTCGAATGTATGAAAATAAAAACATTCTTTGCCCTCTTTCTGTACCAGAGCCTGCAGATCGGCAGAGCTGATGCCGAGGGTGTCGGTTTCACGGGCGGCGTAGATGTCTGCGAGGATGACCTTATCCGCCAGTGCGAGGGACTTGGCAAACTGAGGTAAAAACGCTTTCGTTCTGGTGTAGGTGTGAGGCTGGAAAATGCACCAGAGCGTCTTGTGCGGATAGTTGAGTGCAGCGTGCAGGGTCGCGGCGATTTCAGTCGGATGATGTGCGTAATCGTCCACAATTGTTATACCATTTATCGTTCCTTTGTATTCGAATCTGCGGTCAGTCCCGTGGAAGTTCAGCAGCGCTTCTGCGGTATCCTGATAATCGATGCCGAGCAGATCGGACAGGGCGACTGCAGCGAGGGCGTTGGAGATATTGTGCTCCCCGGGAACGCCGAGGGTAAGCTGTCTGGTCTGACCGTTTAAGCTGTGCACGGTAAAGGTTGCGTCCGCTGTTTTATTATAGGAAATATCGGAAGGATAATAGTCGGAAGCAGAGGTTGTGCCGAACGTAACGACGCGGCATGCCAGACCCTCTGTGATCTCCTGCCAGTTTTCGATGTCGCCGTTGATAAACAGCGTGCCGTCCGCAGGCAGAAGCTGTGCAAATTTGCGGAACGAAGCACGGATATCTGCCAGGTCTTTAAAGAAGTCCAAATGGTCTTCTTCGATATTCAAGATGATGCCGATTTTCGGGAAAAAGCTTAAAAAGCTGTTGGTATATTCGCATGCCTCTGCGACGAACAGACCGGAGTGGCCGACGCGGATATTGCCGTGGATGGATTTCAAAATGCCGCCGACAGAAAGGGTCGGGTCGGTATTTGCCTGCAGCAGAATCTCGGAAATCATGGAAGTGGTGGTCGTTTTGCCATGGGTGCCGCTGACAGCGATCGGCGTGTCGTAGTTTTTCATCAGCTGTCCGAGAAATTCCGCTCTGGACAGCATGGGAAGCTGCAGCTCTTTGGCACGGGAAAATTCCTGATTGTCTGCATGTACTGCGGCGGTGTATACGACGAGGTCGATGTCGTCTGTGATGTTTTCCGCTTTCTGGGGCTTGCCATAGTTGACGTGTGCGCCGCTTTTTTCGAGGTGCTCGGTCAGGGCAGAGCGGTTCCAGTCGGAGCCGGATACGGTAAAGCCCTCGGATAAAAGAATTTCGGCGAGGCCGGACATGCTGATACCGCCGATGCCGATAAAATAAACGTGAATTGGATGGTTAAAATCTACCTGATACATAAAGAATCTCCATTTCTGAATTGGAATACTGTACTGGGTCAATTGTAGCGCAAACTCTCTGAAAAAACAAATAGAAACTTCGGCGCCGTCTGCAACGTTTTTTTCTTCGACAAAATAACAATGTGTTATCGGTTGACAAAACATACCGGAAAAGACGAAAAAGGACATTTTGTGAATAATTAAAGAAGGAAATGGAAGCGGTAGCTTTGGAAAATTGAATATTTTGAATAAAAACATAAACCTACTAATTTGATTTGTGTCTATATTTCACAAGAAAAAAGGTCGAAAAGGGCGTGCAAATGTAAAATTATTATTCACTTTTACAGATGCGTGTGATATACTTTTCTTAAGCCCGGCGACAGCCGTGGGAAAGTTGATAGAAACAACGAGGTGAGGACATGATTAAGAAGGAAATGATTGCCATGTTACTGGCAGGCGGGCAGGGAAGCCGACTGGGCGTGCTGACTGCAAAGGTAGCCAAGCCTGCAGTTTCATTTGGCGGAAAATATCGGATCATTGATTTCCCATTAAGCAACTGTATCAATTCTAGTGTTGATACAGTCGGTGTATTGACACAGTATCAGCCTCTGCGGCTGAATACGCATATTGGGATCGGTATTCCGTGGGATCTGGACAGGAATATCGGGGGTGTTACTGTTCTGCCTCCTTATGAAAAAAATGAAAACAGCGAATGGTACACCGGTACAGCAAACGCAATCTATCAGAATATCGAATATATGGAGGGCTTTAACCCGGAATATGTGCTGATTCTTTCCGGCGACCATATTTATAAGATGGATTATGAAGTGATGCTGGATTTCCACAAGCAGAACGGTTCAGAGTGTACGATCGCCGTTATGCCGGTTCCGATGGAAGAAGCCAAGCGCTTCGGTATCATGATCACCGATGAGAACAAGCGGATCGTGGATTTTGAGGAGAAGCCTGCCAACCCGCGCAGTAACCTTGCATCCATGGGTATTTACATATTTAACTGGAAAACGCTGAAGCAGGCACTGATCGATAATGCAGATCAGCCAAACCTGGATTTTGGCAAGCATGTCATCCCTTATTGTCATAAAAACGGCGCACCGATGTATGCATATGAATTTAACGGTTACTGGAAAGATGTCGGAACCCTGACCTCCTACTGGGAAGCGAATATGGAGCTGATCGATGTTGTTCCGGAGTTTAATCTTTATGAAGAATACTGGAAAATTTATACAAAAAGCGAGATCCTGCCTCCTCAGTACGTTGCAAAGGGCGGTGTGATCGAACGCAGTATCGTCGGAGAAGGCTCTGAGATTTACGGACAGGTTTATAACTCTGTAATCGGCTGCGGTGTTACGATCGGTAAAGATACGGTTGTGCGTGACTCCATTATCATGAACAATACAGAGATTGGAGCGAGCTGTGAGCTTAGCAAGGCAATCGTAGCGGAAAACACGAAGATCGGTGATCACGTCAGACTGGGCGTCGGGGAGGAAGCACCGAACGATACTGCACCGCATATTTACTGCGACGGTATTGTCACTGTTGGTGAGAAGAGCGTTGTGCCTGCCAATGTATCTGTAGGCAAGAATTCCGTTGTATTCGGCATTACGACAGCAGACGATTATCCGGATGGATATCTGGCAAGCGGCAAAACATTGATTAAGGCAGGTGACAAACAGTGAGAGCAATCGGTATCATTTTAGCAGGCGGCAATAACCGCAAGATGAGAGAACTGTCCCAGAAGCGCGCGATCGGCGCGATGCCGGTGGCAGGCAGCTACAGAAGTATTGATTTTGCGCTGAGCAACATGACGAACTCTCATATCCAGAGAGTCGGCGTGCTGACCCAGTATAACGCCAGAAGCTTAAATGCACATTTAAGCTCCTCCAAATGGTGGGATTTCGGAAGAAAACAGGGTGGATTGTTTCTGTTTACTCCTGCGGTAACCGCGGAGAACAGCTCCTGGTATAGAGGCACGGCAGATGCCATTTATCAGAACCTCTCCTTCTTAAAAAACAGCCATGAGCCCTATGTAGTTATTACCTCCGGCGATTGTGTATACAAGATGGACTACAACAAAGTCCTCGAATATCATATTTCCAAAAAAGCGGATGTGACCGTTGTCTGCAAGGACATGCCGGCAAATGTAAACGTAGAGCGGTTCGGTACCATCAAGATGAACGAGGAAAGCCGGATCGAAGAGTTTGAAGAGAAGCCGATTGAGGCACGCTCCAATACCATTTCCTGTGGTATTTATGTTATCCGCAGACGTCTCCTGATTGATATGATCGAGCGCTGTGCAATGGAAGACCGTTATGATTTTGTAAAGGATATTCTGATCCGTTACAAAAATCAGAAACGGATCTTCGGATATAAGATCAAAGATTACTGGAAGAATATTGCAACGGTGGAAGACTATTTCGATGCCAATATGGACTTCTTAAAACCGGAGATCCGTAATTATTTTTTCAAACAGTATCCGGATATTTATTCAAAGGTTGACGATTTACCGCCTGCAAAGTATAATGTTGGAGCGAAGGTTGAGAACAGCCTGATTTCCAGCGGCTGTATTGTCAACGGCACGGTAGAGGATTCCGTAATCTTCAAAAAATCCTTTATCGGAAACAACTGTTACATCAAGAATTCCATTATTTTGAATGACGTATACATCGGTGATAATACGCACATCGAGAACTGTATCGTAGAAAGCCGGGATACGATCCGTGCAAATTCCTTCTATCGCGGAGAAGATGAAATCAAGATTGTAATAGAGAAAAACGACAGATACATTATCTGAAACGCTAGGGGGAATAAGTTATGACGATTACCGATGTAAGGGTTCGGAAAATTGCCAAAGAAGGTAAAATGAAAGCGATTGTATCCATTACCGTGGACGACGAGTTTGTGGTGCATGATATTAAAGTGATCGAGGGCGATAAGGGACTGTTCATTGCGATGCCGAGCAAGCGCAGTGCAGATGGGGAATACCGCGATATCGCCCATCCCATCAGCCAGGGAACCCGGGAAAAGATCCAGGGAATTATTTTGGAAGCATACAATACGGCATTGGAAGAACCGATTGCATAACTTCTTAAATAAATACAGAAAATAAATACAGACTACAACAGACAGTCCCGGTGCAGCGATGTACCGGGACTGTTTTCCTGACCGGATATCCGGTTAGAAAAGCCATCTGTATGTCGCCGCAGATGGAAAGGGCAGCAGGGTACATTCTCACTTGCCCGAGCGGGGGAAACTGTGCTAACATGAAAGCACAACAGACAGCGCCTGCAAAAGCAGAAAAGGGCAGGCAGAAGCAGGAAGGAAACGGACAGAACATGTATGTAATTGCAGGACTTGGAAACCCGAAAAAAGAATACGATAATACAAGGCATAATATCGGCTTTTCCGTCATAGATATGCTGGCAGATAAGACCGGAATTTCTGTAAACACGGCAAAGCACAAGGGACTTTTGGGTGCAGGCTATTTAAACGGGCAGAAAATAATTCTGGTAAAGCCGCTGACTTATATGAACCTGAGCGGCGAATGTATCCGGGAAGTGCTGGATTATTATAAGGTAGACGGCAGCACGAACCTGATCGTGATTCACGACGATATCAGCCTGGAGCCTGGCATCATCCGGGTGCGCAAAAAAGGCAGCGCGGGTGGTCATAACGGTTTGAAGAATATTATTCAGCATCTTGGAAAAGATCAGTTTGTGCGGATTAAGGTCGGCGTCGGGGAAAAACCGGCAGGCTACGACCTTGCGGACTATGTGCTGGGACATTTTGATCGGGAGGAGCAGGTGCTGATGAAGCAGGTTTCGGAGGAAGTCTGTGAAGCGGTGCAGATGATTCTGGAAAAAGGTCCGGATGCAGCGATGAACGTGTATAACGGGCGAAAAGTGGAGAAGGCATAGCATGAAAGTATTGACAGCTCCGCTTTGGGAATTGGCGGAGTTTGAAGAGGGAAAAGCACTTCTGGACAGAGGAAAAGGGCATGTTGCCTTTTCCGGACTGTATGATTCCCAGAAGCTTCATATGGTATATGGATTGAGCGATGGTTTTACACAGAAAATCATCGTTACTTTCAGTGACAAAAGAGCGCGGGAAATCGGCGCAGAATATGGGTTTTACGACCGCAGGACGATGGTGTATCCGGGCAAGGATCTGATCTTTTATCAGGCGGATGTTTCCGGCGGCGATCTGGTGCGGGAGCGGATGCGTGTGCTGCGCGCGCTGCTCGAAAAGCGTCCGGTTACGATCGTAACGACGATGTCCGCGTTGATGATGCCGCAGACGCCGCTTTCCGGGATTGTGTCAAGAATACTGCATTTTGATAAAAAATCAACGGTTGACGAGAGAAAGCTTTCCGCTCAGCTGGTGGAAATGGGTTATGAAAAGAGCCCGCAGGTAGAGGAACCGGGACAGTTTTCCATTCGCGGCGGAATTATTGATATTTTCGATATGACGGAAGAAAATCCGTATCGAATCGAGCTGTGGGGAGACAGCGTAGAGTCGATTCGAAGCTTTGACGTGCTGTCCCAGCGTTCGGTGGAAAATCTGGATGAGATTGCGATTTATCCGGCAACGGAGCTGATGCTTTCGGAGGCGCGCAGGCAGGACGGCTTTGCGAGAATCAAAAAAGAGACGAAGCAATATGCCAAAAAATTGCGGGAACAGGGCAATCCGGAGGCAGCGCACCGGATTGAGACGCAGATCAAAGAGATCGAAGAGTCTGCGCAGGAGTTTGGCAGTGTAGTCAATCTGGAAAGCTTCGTGCATTATTTTTATCCGCAGACGGAGTCCTTTCTGGAATTTTTCCATCCGGAAACGACGGCAGTTTTTCTGGATGAGCCACAGCATTTGTCGGAGACGGCGAACGCACTTGAGACAGAATTTCGGGAGAGCATGACCGGACGTCTGGAAAAAGGCTATATCCTGCCGGGACAGGCGCAGCTTTTGTACCCCGAAAAGGAAATCGCAGGGAAGCTGTCGCAGTATCGGGCAGTGTCACTCGCCGCGCTGGATGCAAAGAGCAGCCTGTTTAAGCCGGATCGCAGGTTTGAAATCACGGTGCGCAGCATGCCGTCCTATAACAACAGTTTTGAAGCCCTGTTAAAGGACTTAAAACGTTACAAGAAAAATGGCAGCAGGGTGCTTTTGTTATGTGCATCCCGGACGCGGGCGAAGCGTCTGGCAGCCGATCTGCGGGAGCAGGAGCTGAGCGCTTTTTACAGCGAAGACCCTGACCGGGAGGTTTTGCCCGGCGAGACAGAGCTTTTTTACGGACATGTGGAAAAAGGCTTTGAATATCCGATGCTGAAATTCGCGGTTATTTCGGAGGGAGATATTTTTGGCGCGCCCAAAAAGAAAAAGCGGAAAATTCAGCGCTATGAAGGCACGAAAATCCGCGATTTCGGGGAGCTGAAGGTCGGGGATTATGTCGTACATGAGACGCACGGTCTCGGCATTTATCAGGGCATCGAGAAGGTCGAGATGGAGGGAACGGTCCGGGATTACATGAAAATTTCGTACCGGGACGGAGGAAACCTCTATGTGCTGGCAACCGGTCTGGACGCGATTCAGAAGTACGCATCCGCCGATGCAGCGAAAAAGCCGAAGTTAAACAAGCTCGGAACGCAGGAGTGGCACAAGACCAAGACCCGTGTCCGGGCGGCAGTGGATGAGGTCGCAAAGGATCTGGTGGAGCTGTATGCGGCGCGCCAGAACGGGAAGGGCTACGCTTTTTCGGAGGATACGGTCTGGCAGCGGGAGTTTGAAGAAATGTTCCCGTTTGAGGAAACGGATGACCAGCTGATGGCAATTGCGGCGACGAAGCGGGACATGGAGAGCAACAAAATCATGGATCGCCTGATCTGCGGGGACGTTGGCTATGGCAAAACCGAGGTTGCAATCCGCGCAGCGTTTAAGGCGGTGCAGGACGGCAAGCAGGTTGTTTTTCTGGTGCCGACGACGATTCTGGCGCAGCAGCATTACAATACGTTTGTGCAGCGGATGAAGGATTATCCGATCCGGATTGAGCAGATGTCGCGGTTTCGGACGCCTGCGCAGCAGAAAAAGGTGATCGAGGATCTCAAAAAAGGTCTGGTGGATATCGTGATCGGGACGCATCGCGTGCTTTCGTCGGATATGCAATATAAGGATCTTGGTCTTTTGATGATTGACGAGGAGCAGCGCTTTGGCGTGACCCATAAGGAAAAGATCAAGAAAATGAAAGAGAACGTGGATGTGCTGACCCTGACGGCAACGCCGATTCCACGGACCCTGCATATGTCTCTGGTCGGTATCCGCGACATGAGCGTGCTGGAGGAAGCGCCGGAGGAACGTCAGCCGATCCAGACCTATGTGATGGAATATAATGAAGAAATGGTGCGTGAGGCGATCACCCGTGAGCTGTCCCGGAATGGTCAGGTGTATTATGTATACAACCGCGTCAATACGATTGCAGATATGGCAGCAAGGATTGGGGAAATGGTGCCGGATGCGAATGTGGCATTTGCACACGGGCAGATGTCGGAGAGAGAGCTGGAAAAAATCATGTTTAGCTTTATCAACGGCGAAATCGACATCCTGGTTGCGACGACGATCATCGAAACCGGACTGGATATTTCCAACGTCAACACGATCATCATCCACGATTCTGACCGAATGGGATTGTCCCAGCTGTATCAGCTGCGCGGACGTGTCGGGCGCTCGAACCGGACGGCTTATGCATTTTTGATGTATAAGCGGGACAAGGTGCTGCGGGAAATTGCAGAAAAGCGTTTGGCGGCGATCCGGGAGTTTACCGATCTGGGCAGCGGTTTTAAGATTGCAATGAAGGATCTGGAGATCCGCGGCGCGGGCAACCTTTTGGGAGAGCGTCAGCACGGTCATATGGAAGCGGTTGGCTATGATTTATATTGTAAAATGTTGAACGAAGCGGTAAAGAATTTAAAGGGCGAGGACACTGCACCGGACTTTCTTACGACGGTGGAGCTGGAGGTGGACGCTTATATTCCGGCTTCTTACATTGTCAATGAGCAGCAGAAGCTCGACATTTACAAGCGAATCGCCGGCGTGGAGACGGAAAGCGAGAGTGCAGAGATGAAAGAAGAGCTGCTCGACCGCTTCGGAACCGTGCCGAAGTCCGTAGACAATTTGCTGCGGATTGCGCTTTTGCGGGCGCAGGCGCACAAGCTTTATATTATGGAAATCAAGGGGCGTCCGGGGGAGCTGCGCTTTGTATACAGACCGGACGCACGGGTGCACGGGGAAAATATCCCGATGCTTTTCGAACAATATGGGAACAGTTTAAAGTTTTTACCTCAGGGGAATCCGGTCTTTACTTATCAGTTCAAAAGGAGTAATGTAGTGGAGAAAAACTCTGAAGACCTGCTTTCGCAGGCGGAACAGATGATAAAAGATATGCAGCGCTGCCTGCTTTAAGGGGCAGCACCGGATCAAAGGAGGAATTTAAGACTTGAAAATCGTAACACAGGTAGGAATTATCTTTTCGATTTGCTGGATTTCTCAGATTATCGAAAAGCTTCTTCCGTTTTCTTTCCCAGCGAGCGTGATCGGCATGATTTTGCTGTTCATTCTGTTGTGCGTACATATTCTGAAGGTAGACCATATCCGCGAAAAATCGGATTTTCTGCTGGAAAATATGGCATTCTTTTTTATCCCGGCGGGAGTCAGCATCATCAACTATTTTGACGTCCTGAAAAACTGGGTGGTGCAGCTGATCGTGATCTGCGTGGTGAGTACGGTGGTGACATTTGCAGTGACGGCATACAGCATGAAGTTCGCGCTGTATCTGATGCAGAAAAAGAAAAGCGGGAGGGCAAAAGAATGATGCATGAACTGTTTATGTCTCCGTTTTTCGGAATAGGGCTGAGCATCGCGGCGTTCTGGGTTGGAACCTGGATCCGCAAAAAGACCGGACTGGTGCTGTGCAATCCCCTTGTGCTTGCAATTGTGATCGTATCCGGCGTTTTACTGATCTTTAAAATTCCGTATGAGGAATATAATGAAGGCGGAGCGCTTATCAACATGTTCCTCGCACCTGCAACGGCATGTCTTGCAGTTTCGATCTACACGCGGGCAGAGCTGTTAAAGAAAAACTGGCTTCCCATCGTAGTCGGTGCGTCCTGCGGATCTCTTGCATCGATGGGGAGCGTGCTGCTGATGTGTAAGCTGTTTGGCATGGACGAGGCGATGACAGTCTCGCTCATTCCGAAGTCCGTTACGACACCCATCGCAGTCAGCGTTGCAGAGGGACACGGAGGAATGGTGCCCATTACCGTTGTTGCGGTTATTTTTACCGGCATTCTGGGAAGCATTTTTGCACCGACACTGATCAGACTTTTCCGGGTAAACGATCCGATGATCGCCGGAATTTCCATCGGCGCATGCTCCCACGCGGTGGGAACATCCAAGGCGATTGAGTTGGGAGAAACAGAGGGCGCCATGAGCGGACTGGCGATCGGTGTCTGCGGTATCCTTACCGTACTGTTTTCGATGATTTTGCTGCATTAAAGCTGGCCGCGCCGTGCGGTCAAAAACTGAGGCACGGGCATAAAAATTATAGCGCGGATGTAAGAACGGCGCAGCGTCAAACTGCTGCAGCGCGGGGCACGAAATGGGGGAGAGCATGGAGAAAGTGGAAAAAAGGACAGATCGGATCAAAATGGATGTGATACTGGCGGCAGGCTGTATGCTGCGCCTGTTTTATGTGCTTTTTTCCACGATCTATGACAGACAGTATGATATCGGGATGATCGATCTGGATGCCGGGCATACGGTGACAGGCGGACATCTGGCATATATCCAGTATTTATATGAAAACTGGAAGCTGCCGGATTTTGACCCGACGAGTGTTTATCAGTTCAACCATCCGCCGCTGCACCATTATCTGTGCGCGCTGTGGATGAAGCTTTGCTCTCTTTTTATTTCCAATACGGATGTGCTGGAGGAGTCGATCCAGGTCGTCCCGTTTGTCTGCTCGCTGCTTATTCTCTGGTTCCTTTTGCGGATTGCAGAGCAGTTTGAGCTGACGGAAAAAGCAAAACGCTTTGTGATGCTGCTGTTTTGCTTCCATCCGGCGCTGGTGCTGCTTTCCGGAAGCGTGAACAACGATTGTATGAGCCTGATGTTTACGGTGATGTGCGTGTACTATACGATTTTGTGGAGCCGTTTTCCGACGGCGCATAACATCTTAAAGCTGGCGGTTTCTATCGCGCTTGGTATGTTGACAAAACAGAGTGTCGCGCAGATGGCCTTTCCGATCGCGGCGGTGATGCTCTGGATGCTGGTAAGAAGTCTGGACAATGGACGAGATTGTAGGGCACGCAGCGTAGAGAGCACCCGAAATGCTGCAATTCCCGTCGTCCCGGTAAAGAAGCTGCTCGGTCAGTACGTTCTGTTTGGTGTAGTTTCGATTCCCCTTGGCATGAGCTTTTATATCCGAAATAAGATTCAATTCCATATGCCCCTCGTGTGGATTTATACGCTGCCGGAGGATTCCTGGCAGTACACCGGAAATGTCCCGGTTTTGAACCGTTTCCTGTTCCCGGTGCCGTCGGAAATGTTGGACAACTTACGTCAGTTTAAGCTGGGCTGTGGCTATAATGTATGGATGCAGATCATCCGTACCTCAGTGCTGGGTGAATGGGATATGGCGGACGTCGGACGCAGTGTAAAGGTGCTGGCAGTGCTTTTGATGCTGGTCGGTGCGCTGCTGGCGCTGGCGGCATGGATGGCGTTTATTCGCGTATTTGTCGTTCGGGCAAAGCGCTTCGGCATCGATTCTGCGAGCCGGATTTTATTTGTGGTCGGCTATTTTGTGCATCTGCTCCTGTATCTGAAGTTTGCATATGATTATCCGCAGGAATGCAGCATGCATTTTCGATATATGGAAATCGAGCTGCTGTTTCCGGCGATTGCGCTGGCATTTATCTGGCAGGAGGGCACGAAAGAGCAGCTTGAGATGCGGCGCAGGGAGGGCGGTGCGACCGGGCATCCGGCGGTGAAAAGAGCAATATCGCAGATGCTTTTTGTACTGCTGCTGGCATTTTGTCTGTTGAGCATGGCGATGACGGCAGTGTGGTGTCTGCTTTAAGGAAGATAGAGTACGGAGAAATCTGAATGGAAAATCGGACAGACCAAAGAGTATTCTGGCATGGAAAACTGAAAAAAGAATCCCGTGAAACATGGCAGGCGACGACGCTTACTGCACTTTGCAGTGTGGCGCTGTTTTGCCTGCTTTTTTCTTATAAAAAAATGTATCCATTCGGGGATGGATCAGTGGCGATCACGGATTTATATTCCCAGTATCTGCCGCTTTTGTATCATTTTTACGATGTTGTGACAGGACAGAAAAATCTGTTTCTGGACTTTAGCGTTTCCGGCGGGGCGAATCTGTATGCGGATACGATCAATGAGGTGCTCAATCCGTTTAACTATGTTTTGCTATTGTTTGGGCGGGACAGAATTTATCAGGCGGTCAATGTGCTGGTGCTGCTTTACAGCACTGCATCGGCGGTTACAGCGCATATTTTTCTGGAAAAAACAGCATCGGGCAGACGCTTTCAGAATGTTGCGCTCGCCGTTTGCTACGCGTGCTGCGGGTACATGGCATATAACTATCAGATCATCAAGTGGATGATTTTTCCGGTGATTTTTCCGCTGTTTTGCCTGGCGCTTTTGCGTTTGCTGCGGGAGAAAAAGGGCGGCTGGTACACTGTTTTGCTCGCATGGCAGCTGATGTTGTCCATTCAGCTCGGGTTTATGACGCTTCTGTTTTCACTTTTTGCCGGGGCGATCTGGCTCTATACCTGTGAGAGAAAAGAAAACCGCACCAAAAAAATGGGGTGTATGGGAATTGATACGCTGATCGGAATTTGTATTTCGGCGGCGGTTCTGCTCCCGTCTGCGATTCTGCTTTTGCAGTCCGCGCGTTCCGGGGAAAATCTGTCCTATTTCGGTGTGATGAAACGGCATGGTTTGGATGATTTGTTTGAGAGGCTGTTCCAGATTGCAAATCCGGTACTGATCGGGCTTCTGTTTGCTTCGGGATGTTTCCGGAAACGCAAAAGGCGCAGCGCTGCAGAACGGTTCTGGCTGTATCTGACGGGATTTTTGTGGCTGACGGTATTGCTGGAACCGGCTAACCTCCTGTGGCATATGGGGTCCTATGTGTGCTTCCCGGTGCGCTATGGGTACATGGCGGTGCTGAGCATGGCGGCACTTGTGGCGGTGAGAAAGGAGCGCGATGCGGATGATTTTCGTACAGAAAATGTCTGCAAACATCCGGCAGGGCTCCGGCTGCGCTGTGTACTCCTGCTGGTTGCTTCGGCTGTATCCGCATTGGGCGCTGTATGCCTGACACTCATTTGGGAAGAGCGTCTGGTGCAGGCGTTTTCCTCGCTGGCGATCAGCAAGGTGTGTCCGAAAGAAACCGCTGTGACAGCGGTTGTATTGCTGCTTGTTGGAGTATCGGCGTGGTGCGGACAAAAGGTGCTGCATGCAAAGATCTCCGGGGAAAAAACAGGAGGGGCAGGGTTCCCGGGAATGGCGGTGCTTGGAGCACTTGTTGGCGGCTTTTGTGTGTATACAATGATTTTACTGCCACCAGATTATGCGGTTCGACAGGAAAATGAAGCGGCGTACCGACAGATGACAGAAATTACAAAGCAGGCGGAGAATGAAAACGCTGCATCCGCAGAGCCTTCGTGGCTGCTTGCGCGTGAGGCAGATCGGGACGATCTTCCGATCAACGCTGCATTGGTGGACCGGAAAGGCTCGATCAGCGGATACTTTCCGACCGAAAGCAAACAGACAAAGGCGGTTTTGGAAAGTCTCGGTTATCTTGCACCCTGGGTTTCGGTGCGTGCCGTCGGCGGAACGGAAATTTCCGATACAATGCTGCGCAATGTGTTTGTATTTTCAAAGGAAGCTTTGGGGCAGTCGGGCAGCGGCAGCGTACTTTCCAATCAGCGTGCCTGGGCAGAGCTTCTGTCCGCAGAGGATGTTGAAACGAAACATCGACAGACTTCTGAAGAAGAGCAGAGCGTGGATGTGACGACCGGTTCGAAAGAGTATACGAATATTATGGAAGTTTTCCCGGCTCAGGAGCTTGTTTTGGAGGATGGAACGCTTTGTATTTCTGTGACGGACAAGCAGCTTTTGTATCTGGATGCAGGAAGAAGCGCGGATGAAATTTTTGTTTCAGTCAACGGTGAGCCGGTTGAAATTCCGGAGAAAAACCAGATGGCGAGTGCACATCGGCTGATTCTGTTGGGAACTTTTGAAGCGCAGGAGGTGATGATTTCTGTTACCGACCGGATGGGGACGCTGGTCGCAGCACAGGAGATGGAGCTTGGTGCGCTGCATGAGAATGCATGGCAGGCGGCGTTGCAGTCAGGAACCGCCAGAATCCTGCAGCCGTCAGAATGTTCCATTTCAGAGCGCAATGCAGAAATCCGTGTGAGTGTGTCCGCGGCAGAGGGAGAAACGTTGTTTGTTCCGTTTATTGCGATAGATGGATGGAAGTGTATACAAAACGGGAAAACTGTGGATATCGAGCCAATACTTGGCGGATTTTTGGGGATAACATTGACAGAGGGCGAAAATGAAGTTGTATTTTCGTTTGAGGAACCGGGACTGAAAGCCGGGGTTGGCATCAGCATTTTGGGGTTTGCATTCCTGTTGATTCTGTTTTTTGCGAGGCGAAAAGCTGAGGCGGGATGGAAAATTGCAGCAGAGCAGAAGGGGAAGGCTGAAAAATGCTTCGGTATGCTGTATCGGCTGCTGTTGGCAGTCTTTTTTGCAGGAATCTATGTGGTTCCCACGATTGGAATGGTCGTTTCTCTGACTGGAAAAATCGTGATGAAATTTTTCGGATAGTAGATAGAAATCGGACTGGAAAGGTTCTGGGATGGCATGAAAGAGAAAAAAACGGGAAAAGACAGCGGAAGGTTGCTGCACGCAGTCCGTGTGTCAAAATTCCTTCAGGTCGCAGTGCTTGCTGCCGGAGTGCTCGGAATGTCAGCTGCTTCTCAAAGCATGACAGAAATTTCTGAGAAAGAGCAGCCGTTATGGCAGGTATGGAGTGCGGAAGAATGTGACGCCGGATTGACGGTAGAAACCGTTGGGGAAAATCTGATTTTACAGAAAAAAGCGAAGCTGACAGCGGACAGCGAGGAAGGCAAGGACTTTCGGGCGATGTATGCGGGGGACGGAAATCATACGGACGAAACCCTGCGCTGGTCGTCGGAAAACGATTGGGAAAACAACGATCACTGGCTGATGGCGGATTTTGGAGAACCGGTCAGCATCGGTGCAGTTCGGATATACTGGGAACGGACGAATGCGAAAAGCTATGCGCTGGAATATTCCCAGGATAAAGAGAACTGGCAGCAGGCGTCTGTTTTTGAAGAGGCGCCGGAGCAAAAAGAGCAGCAGATTGTGTTGAATGAGCCTGTAGAGGCGCGGTATTTTCGTCTGCATGTGACGGACGTTTTGAAAGAGGAAAGCGATTTAAGCCTGTATTATCAGAACGTCTCGGTACAGGAGCTGGAAGTGTACGGACAGTTGGAGGATTGTTTTGTGGTTGAAACACCTGTGATTGAAGCTGGAAGCCGCAGAACGCTGGAGCTCCCAACGGTGCCGGAGCCGTACAGCATTTCCTTTGGCGGTGCGGATTATGATGTGCTGGTAAATATGGACGGAAAAATCACGGACACGATCGCGGATACGCAGGTTGAGCTTGGATTTATTCTGGAAAAAGACGGAGAAATGCAGGAACTGCCGGGAATACAGACAAAGATTCCGGCATCGGAGAGGGTGGAAGTGGACAGAGAACGGAAGGAAGTACCGGAAGCCCTCTCGGCAGGGACCCTTCCAAAGGGCTTCACTGCGATGGAATGGAAGCCCGGGGGCGCGTCCACTGGAGCGGCCCACTCTGACTGGACAACCCGTTTCATCCGGGTCGTGTACCGGGACGAGGAGCTGGAGCGGACGGCACAGCTTTTTGCAACGGAGCTTTCCGGACAGTTGCTGCAGGACGTATCGGTTGAGAAGCTGGCGGATACAGAAAAACCAACGGAAGGAGATATTGTCCTGAACTTCCGGAAGGCTGTCGGGGACGGGAAAGAATGGACACAGACGCTTGGGGACGAGGGGTATGAACTGAATTTGGAAGCAGAGAGTCCGGGCGTGATTTCGATTTCGGCGCGCACGAGGCGCGGGGTGCGCTGGGGGTGTGTGGCGCTTGGACAGCTTTGGGAGAAATCAGAAGGACAGCTTCCGGCCGGCGTGCTGCGGGACTATCCGGCGTGGTCGGTCCGGGGCTTTGGAATCGACGTAGGGCGCAGACCGGTTTCCCTCGAACTTCTGTACCGCATTGCAGAAGAGCTTTCAAAGCATCAGATGAACACGCTGCAGATTCATTTGAACGACAATCAGATCATTTCCCAGAGCGATTACGATGGGACAAAAGAGGGCGCGCGACAGTTGTATGCGGGGTTTCGGCTGGAATCGGATGTGAGAAATAAAGCGGGACAGTCGATTACGTCGCAGGATCTGTATTATTCCAAAGAAGAATTTGCACAGTTTATCGAGGACGCTGCGGTGATGGGCGTTGAGGTCGTGCCGGAAATCGACACGCCCGCCCACAGTCTGGCACTTACAAAAGTATTTCCGAAGCTTGGGCTTTCCGGTAACCCGGAGAGTGTCGATCAGCTGGATTTGTCCAACCCGGCAGCGCAGAAGCTGGCAGAGACGATCTGGTCGGAATACCTGATAGAGTCGGATGTTTTTTCCGGAACGGGGACGGTGCATATCGGCATGGACGAGTATTTTGGAAATCAGAAAGCCTTTGTGGATTATATGAAAGCGCTTTCGGACTATGTGGCGGAGGCAGCGCCGGAAAAGACGATCCGCATGTGGGGCAGCCTGTCGAAGACCGGACAGGATTATTCGGGGCTTTCCAGAAAAATTCAGCTGCAGGTATGGGATACGGACTGGACAGATCCGCAGGAAATGTATGATGCCGGATTTTCCGTCATCAATTCGCTGAGCAGCAGTCTGTACCTGATTCCGGGCGGCGGCTATGACCGTCTGGATCTGGATTTTCTGGAAAAAAAGTGGCAGCCGAACGTTTTCGAAACGCAGGAGCGAACCTGGGAGCTTCCGCGGTGGTCGAGCCGGACGCTGGGAGCCTGCTACATGCTGTGGAACGATTATGCATCGCAGGATGGAAATGAAATTACGGAGGACGGGCTGTTTGAGCGGTTCGCAGAGCCGCTGGACATCCTGGCACGGAAGTTGTGGAAATAAAGAAAAGGAGAGAAAGAAAATGAAAATCATATCAGCTGTTGTATACAAACCGCAGCTTCAGACTGCTCTGGAAAAAAAGACTGCGGACGTATTTTGCAAAAATTTAAAAAAACGAAGCGGTGTTTCTTTACTGCAGTCTAAAACGTCTGGAAAAATCAGCATAGAGTTTTATAAAGAGGACAGCTGCAGCGAGGAGGTCAAAGCGCTGTTTGACGGCATCACTGTGCCGGGCAAAGAGGGATTCCGGATCCGGGTCATCGACAACCCGGACGGCAGCGGGCGCATCGTTGTGCTCGGAAAAGACGAGCGCGGCGAGTTTTACGGAATGGCGCGGCTTTTGAGAAAAGCAATTGTAAAAAAAGGCAGCATTGAAATCCCGGACGAGCTGGACAGCCTGAGCATGACGCCGCAGTATCCGCTGCGGGGACATCAGCTGGGCTACCGGGACAAAAACAATACCTACGGCGCATGGTCAAAAAAGGAATTCGAGGCGTATATCGAGGATCTGGCGCTGTTCGGAGCAAACGCCATCGAGCTGCTTCCGCCGAAGACGGACGACCGTTTGTATTCCGCACTTTTCCCGGAAGATCCGATGGAGCTGATGTGCGAGGTTTCCAAAATCATTCATTCCTATGGCATGGACGTCTGGTTGTGGTATCCGAATGTCGGACGCGATTATCATGATTTTGGGTGCATCGACCGGGAGATGGAAGAACGCCGGAGGGTCTTTTCTGCAATTCCTTATCTGGATGCAATGCTGGTTCCGCTGGGGGATCCCGGTTCCCTCTGGCCGACGGATGCGATGCGTCTGACAGAGCATTTTGTGGAAATTCTGCACGAATATCATCCGGAAGCGGGCGTGTGGGTTGCACCGCAGCATTTTCAGCCGGAGCCTGGCTGGTACGATGCTTTTTATGAAGAAATCGCAAAGGAGCCGGACTGGATTTGCGGCGTGTGCTTTGCGCCCTGGGAGCAGGACAGCATCGAAGAGCTGTATGAGAAGCTTCCCGAAAAATATCGTGAAAACATTCGGAACTATCCGGATATTTCCCACAATTCGAACTGTCAGTTCCCGGTGGAAAACTGGGATATGGCGTTTGCACTGACGAGCGGACGGGAGGGCTACAATGCGCGTCCGGAAAAAATGAAAGCGATTCACAATATGTTAGAGCCGTATACCATCGGTTCGATCACCTATTCCGAGGGTATCCATGACGACGTCAACAAGATCCTCTGGGCGGATCAGGATTTTGACAGCTCGGTGGCGGCAGAGGAAACGATGGCGGATTATGCAAACCTGTTTATTGATTCGGAAACCTCTGAGCAGGTTGCGGAATTTTTGATGGACGTGGAGCATAACTGGGATGGCCCGGTTCTGGAAAACGACGGAATCGATGCACTGTATGAATCCTTTACAGCATTCGATAAAACCGTATCGAAACAGGTGAAAAACAATTACCGCTATCAGATGTTAAAGCTGCGGATTTTGACGGATTACTGGACGAAACAGAAATATGCAAAGGATCAGGAGTTGGAGCAGCAGGCGCGTGCGGTGCTCGACCTGGCGGATATTACCGGAAGCGAAGCAGTTATCCGGGAGGCGCGGACGATCCTGAATCTTTCCAGGGACGTTCCGGCGGCGGAGGATGTGCTGTTTGAAATGCTGAAGCTGGCAGACAGCCTGCGGAATTTGTGCGGTATTCAGCTGACCGAAAACCATCACGGCGGGCAGTGCTGGATTCGCGGCGCGTACCTGCAGACGAGAAGCATGCCGTTAAACGATTATCAGTATTTGATGCAGAGCTTTAAGCGGATTGAAAAGATGCAGAACGAAAAGAACAGATGCGCAGCACTGCATCAGCTGAACCTGCGTCAGGATCCCGGCGACGGAAACCAGTTCTGCGCGCCCGGCACTTACGAAGGCTTTTCACATGTTTCCGTATGGCACAGCTGGGAGGAAGATCCCGGATATTTAAAAACTCCGTTCATCGATCACAGCGTGTATACAATGGTCGGCCTGCTGCATGAGATCGACGGCTGGTACCACGAGTTCCCGATGCCGCTGACCTGGGCGCTGAATGTGACGGTGCAGTATGGAACACCGCTGGAAATGACGTTTACCGGACTTGATCCGGAAGCTTCTTATGGGATGAAGGTATTTTATCCGAATTCGTTTTTCCGGGCATTTGTGGGACAGACCGCGCTGAAGGATGAAACGCTGGTCAATATCCGTGCCGGAAAAGTCCTGCTGGCAGACCGGATTGCGCAGAATCCGAACGGAAAATCTGTCCGCCGGGAGATCGAGGCTGGAAGAGAGCCGTTCTGGGAATACGACCTGCCGAAGGAATCCTATCAGGACGGCACGCTGAAAGTCCGTTGGGAGGTTTACGATACCTTAAAGGCGCTGGCAGTCAGCGAAGTATGGATTATGAAAAAAGAATAAACAATAGAATGCAAAAAAACCGGTCTTTTATGACCGGTTTTTTTATCGTAGTGCGCCTAGCGGCGCACGTTTCTAACGGGTTAAAGTCCCGAATCCGCCCGGTAG
>ERZ780203.135-NODE-135-length-98472-cov-7.092393_pt1 | contig 98472 bp, 84 predicted proteins | sample MGYA00511168_ERZ780203 | MGnify/ENA primary metagenome ERZ780203 (study PRJEB29588, sample SAMEA2156577) | human gut metagenome | biome: human gut; feature: human-associated habitat; material: faeces | place: Denmark | collected 2008/2010 ...
AATATGCCAGAGTTTAACTGATATAGGCGAATGTGTGATTTTAGGGCAAACAAGTTCCACTAGCGAAAGCAACCAAATAGAATTACCAGATGATATTAATAATTATAAGTTATTAATATTAATGTATTTAAGTACTGACGGCAATATTTTGAATACAAATATTGTTCCAATTAAATATTTTAAGCAGACAAAATATAGAGTTGTTGCTATTTGGACTAACACAAGCCTTGGAGCTTTCGCAAAGTATATCAACGATACACATATTAACTTATATGTGCGAACACAGTACTCTGCCGTATTAATAGGTGTTAAATAATTATTGATGGATAATTAACAATACGCATATACATCAGCATACCCACCAGTGGTTGAAACATTCGTACTAACAATATCACCTTTAAAAGCTCTAACACAACCACTAATTTCAATAATATTATTCGGAGTTCTTGTAGTCAAGTCAGCAACTTTTATCCCGTTTATCGAAAAAGATGCTCCAGTGTTAGCTTTGTTTGTTGTTTTGAGCGTATAAACTAATAAAAAATCTCTAGATAAAGGTGAACCACCATTAACTAGAATCCCTTTTGTCCCTTTAGCTGGATTTTTTAAGTTAGTTAAACTCTGGCATAAATTTAAAATATAAATTCTTAGATACAAAGAAAATTAATATCTTTTCGTTATTAAATCTAAAAGAAAGAAGGAATTTAATAACATGGAAAAAATAAGATTTTTAAATAATGATACTATTTATGATGTACAATTATCATTTTTAAGAGAAAACATCGTAAAAATACAATTTACTTCTATCCCATCAGAAAAATTTTATTTGTCTGGATTTAAATTGCTTAATGAACACAATTTAAGTGTTATGGGGGATTTTTCATTATTTACAACGAAATACAAAGACACAGATGAAGAAAATACTATTTATTTATCAACTGGTGAAGTTTATGTTGAACCAGTAGTTCCTGATCCAGAACCTATTCCAGAACCAACCGAAGAGGAATTAGCTGCACAAAAACTTGCCGAGTTCAATATGGAAAAAGAAAATAAAATTTATGAAATGAGAGATGCATGTGAAACTACTATTGAAAATGGTATTACCACATCAGATGGTAAAAAGTATTCATACACAGTTCAAGACCAGTCCAATATTTTAAATGCAATGAACTTGGCAAAATCCACTGGATTAGAAGTTCCTTATCATGCTGATGGAGAATCGTGTTCTTTGTATACATATGATGATATTGCATCTATTTATATGCAAGAACAGATGAATTTGACGAAAAATCAAACATACTTTAATCAGTTAAAACTTTATATCGAATCTGTAACCAATGTAAAAGATATTTATTTGATAAAGAATATTTATTATGGCACAGATTTAACTGGTAAGTATTTAGATAAATATAATGAGATTATGACACAGAGTGAGAAAGTCATTCAGAAATTAGTTTCAATTAATTGATTGGAGATATATGAGAAAATTAATAAAGTATAGCATATTGTTTATAATCTATGGAACTATATATTTTGTCATTGAATGTATATACAAGGGCAAATTAACCGATTGGCGCATGTTTATATTAGCTGGTTTTATTGGTATTGCTATAGGATTAATCAACAATTTGTTCGAGATGAATACAGATTTCATATTGCAATGTTTTGTAGGTTCAATGATTGCCACTTTGTCTGAAGCTGTTGGTGGATATTATTGGAATATAGAAAATAATTTAGGTATATGGAATTACTCTTCTCTTCCACTAAGTTTCGTTGGTGGTCAGATAAATTTGTTCTTTTCTTTGATATGGTTATTATTGTCCGGCATATGCATTATTTTAGACGATATTCTCCGTTGGAAACTTTACAAAGAAGAAAATCCAAAATATTATATACATGGTAAATTAGTTTTAAAAATTGAATAAAACTTTAGGGTTAGCTTAAAAAAAGCTAACCCTATTTTTTACGATTTTAATAATTATGCCAGAGTTTAACTACAAAATTATCACTATCGTCATTTAAAGTCGTCACTCTTGGTGGAAATACTAATTTAAACGACATTTCAGAATGTGGAATATATTCAGTACCCGGCGGCTTAAATGCACCTTATGGCGACTGGTCAATAATGATGGTTTTACCGATAAATGGAGATGCAAATTATGTTCATCAAATTTGTTTTTCATTAGGTCGTGCTAGACCATCTGCAAGAGCATATGCTTATGGCTCGTGGACTGATTGGGTGGAGTTATAATTTTTAGTTATCATTATAACAACGACTAAAATGTGTATTTATTTTATTCCATAAACCTGATATGTAGAATAGCCATATCCTTTATTATAAAAGTTGTGTAATGTTATATAAGTTGGTTTTATATTCATACTACATGCACCAATATAAGATTCTGATGAATATCGTATGAATCCAAGATTAATGCTACCGATTAATTTTAAAAGATCGACATTTATTATCTTAGAGTCATTTACAGCACAAATTAACAAGTATTTATAACCATCGCAATTAAATTTACAGTTTTTATTATCATCAATTAACAAATCGATTTTATTAACAGTTAAACTCTGGTATAATAAGACAATCTTTTATATTATAATACTTCAAATTTTTCATTATAGTTTAACCATATACTACCATTCATAAATTCATCAAAACTTTCAACCCATTCTTTATTTTTGCCATCGTCTTTTTGATAAGCAGTTAAAAATAAAGCCTGAACATATTCTAATTTATTAATTAAAAGGCTGTTAAGTTTTAATATATACATAATATCAATTGCAGTTCTAAAATCTTCCTCCGTGTCTGCCTCGACATAACAAAATATTTTGTGTGATGTTATTTCATCAATAAGTTTGTCGATATTAATTATATTACCATTTTGCGAGTATGGTGTAATATAATCCTTTATAAATAAAATATCTTTATCTTTGCCTACGAGTTTTAGTTGAAGTCCAGAGAAATCTATTTCATGAATTTTCATATTGCATCCTGCTCATTATTTTCAAACTTATTTTTTAATTTCAAATACATTTCAAATAATTCTTTTTCTTTATCAGCGTTATCCTTTGAATATTCTTTTAAAACAGCCTGAGACGGAGTGACAATAGTTTTTAGTGCGTCTTCTGTTGCATGTGTATAAATATTTTCAACAGATATTGCTTTGTGCCCCATAGCTAATGCTGTATTAACTACATTAGCACCTTTAGCCGTGTTAGCAATTGTATCAGCTGTATGTCTTAATGAATGTAAACATAAGCCTCGTTTTTGTCCGGTTTTTGATTCGTAAACACCTCTGTCAATATCAAGTTTATCACATAATTCTTTAAAACTAACTTCCATTGATGACTTAGCCCTTCTTTTTCCTGTTTTAAATGCTGGGTATAATAAATCATCAGGATTATTTTTGCAATAAATCTTAGTTTGGTTTTGCATATATACAACACATTCTTTACATAAATCAGACATCATAATAAAACGAGCTTCTCTATTTTTAGGAACTTTTGTGTACGTTTCTACCACATCGTCTTTATTATTATTCTTATATCTAATTGCTGTTGTTTCAACTATGTCTATTCTTCCTTTTTCAAGATCAATATTGCTATTTCTTAATGAGATAAATTCTCCAATTCTCATACCAGTTTCTAATAAAAGCATAACTATAACAGGACATTGTCCTAATCCACTTTTATATGCATTATAGAATTTTTGAATATCTTCATAAGAAAAAACTTTTTTTCTTTTCTTAAGTTCTTCTTCTTTTTTGTGGTCGTATTCGTCTATAACGTCTGTTTTTATTCTAGCAAGTTTAGCGTAGTTTTCTTCTAATAAGTTTTTATTAATTAACCATTCGCAACATCTTTTACATAATTGTATAGGAAGCGAACATGTACTTTTACTCTTCTTTTCTAATATCATATTATAATATTTTTCAAACTCAACAACACTTAACATGTGTAGCTGCATTTTTGAAATATTAAATGGATAAAAATTGCATTTCATATTAGATATATAAGAGTGATACCCACTCCCGGTTAATGCAGGCTTAACCTCTGTGTCTATATACTCCTCCATATATTCACCGAATGTTTTTGTTTTACTAACCTTTGTATCTCTGCCTTTTTCTATTTCTTTTTCCCATGCATCCCTAGCTGCTTTTGCCGAGGCTTTTGCTTCTTTTTCTGTCTTTCCTTTTCTTTTAAACCTTTTAGGCTTACACGTTTGCGGATTAATATATTTTGACTGTGTAACGCATTCCCAAGATCCATCACTTAGCTTTCTAGCGCTACCTTCTCCATTATCTCTCCTACCCATATTTACCTCCTATCTTGAAATAAATATCACTTTTTTCGATTTGTACTGCGAAACACTCAAAAGTGATATTTAAAAGTGATATTAGTATAAATATAAAACACTTCAAAACACATTTCAAGTAGATTTTTATATCCACTTTTGACATGTTTTGAAGTGTTTAAAGGTGTTTTATTTGTTTAAATTGTACAAAACTTATGATTTGTGTATAATATATGATTATATTTTATTTTCTATCAAAAATCAACGCTTAAACTTTGCATCCGGCTTCCATCACCATTCTATCTGATAATCTGACATCAGGATGCCGTCTATTTCCCGGTCACCGCAATATGAAAAACCTAATTTTATGGCAAGTTTTTCAGAAAGAGTATTTTCTTTTTGAATCAGGCAGTGCAAGAGATGTACCTGCAGCTCCTCTCCTGCATATTGCATGATCGCCTGACAGACTTCATAGGCATAACCCTGATGTTGAAAGGATGTCCGGATCGCATAACCCAATTCCATATCTCCATTTAACTCTTCCCGATGTTCCACACCAGCCCTGCCGATCAGCGTACCCGTTTTTTTCTCAAAAACAAGCCACATTCCATATCCATAAAAACGATACATATTTTCGATATAGGCTTTCTGATATTCCAGCTCTTCCTCATATTCATATAACCCCTCCATATAATCGGTCATTCCGGGTTCTGCATACATGGAAAAAAGGTCATCCATATCAGAAAGCTCCAATTCTCTCACAATACAGCGTTTCGTCTCCAGAATCGTCCACGGGATATTGAAATGTCTCTCATACACGCGCTGTAAAAAAATCATATCGACTTCCTCGAACCCCTCAACGACCATATCAGCATGAAGAAATGTATCCATTTCCGGCTTCTGATAGGCAATCGCCGGGACGTCCACATCTCTGGCAAGATCTAAAAGGAACTGATCCGAAGATAGAAAAATGATATCTCTGCTCCGCTTCTCTGACAGCTGATGAAAGACTTTCTCTTTTTTCATTAATACAAATGTAGTTTGTTTTATTCCTGTAAGATTTTCTCTTAACAAAGAAACTTCACGCTCCGGTATCTGCGACACCCATATCTGTTTTGGATACTCTTTCTTATTATAATATGGCAAACCTGTTCTCCTTATTGATTGTTATGCGCAAAACAACCGGTATCTGAACAGATACCGGTCATCCCTTTAAAACCCATAAATTAATATGCAATATTTACATCGACATTTCCCTTGATTCCAGGAACACTTCCCTTGGAAGAGTACTGCCACATGTTATATTTTCCTTTGTAATTGCAGGTTGTGTTGTACTGTGCAACCCAGATAAAGTAGTTACTGAATGCGGATGCATCAATTTTATTGTTGTACCAGCTCTTGCTTGCGTAAACACCTGCTTTTCTTCCACCATTTGCAATGGTCTTACAGAACGCAGCCACACATGCTGTTCTGGTGCCTTTATCTAATCCGTTGGCACGGGCTGCTCCGCTTCCGTTCTCTGTATCAACAAAAATCGGGTAAGAAAGATTGTATCCGGAGCATAAGGTCAATGCCATACTTGCCTCCTCAACAGCCTCTGCCTCAGTTGTAGCCTGTGTGAAGAAGTAAACACCAACGTTAATGCCGTTTGCAGTTGCACCCTGAATATTTTTCTTGAAGCAGGAATCCTCTACCAATGCTCCTGTCTGTGATCCGCGGTAACCGACACGGATAATTGCAAAATTGATACCTGCTGCCTTTACAGATGCCCAGTCGATATTTCCCTGATGGCTGGATACATCAATACCGTTCTTTCCGGAACCCTGCTGTAATGCTCCATCACTTCCGAAGTTGTAAGAGATACCGCTGATCACCTGACTTCCTGTTACACGCTGATGGTTGCTGGTATAGTAATATACTTTTCCATCAATGGTCTGCCATCCGGTGTAAACCGGCTCGGTGTAGTAAGTTCCGTTTGCATTGTAATCTGCCACGGTTGCTGGTTTTTTACACTCGGAATCTTTGTAAAGTAATCTACCGGATTTATCTTTTAACTGGGTTGTTGTATTTCCAGTAAAATCATTGACTGTAACTGTACATGTGATTTTCTTGTCACTTGCGGTTGTCTTGGTATCGCCCGGTTTGGATAAGTATGTGATCGTACCTGTTACAGTTGCACTTCCTTTTCCAACTGCTGTCAGTGTACATCCTGTTTTCGCTCCATTGGATACCTTTACAACTTTTTCGTTGCTGCTAGCCCATGTAATATTTGTGATAATATTGCCTGCGTCTGTCAATGTTGCTGTAAGACCAATTGCATTTGCATTATTAATAGTGCTGTTATATAAAGCTGCCGTCTGTGGTACTGTGACGGATGCACTAGCTGCGGTTGCAGCTTTTACCCAGTTTAATGTGTATGCTGTTGTGCCTGCTGCCACTTTGATCTTCGTGGAACCTTCTACCAGTTTATATCCCTGTGCTTCATAAGAAGATGCCTGTATCTCAGTAACAGTAGCATCTACTGTGATATCTTCACTTTTGGATTCTTCTGCTTTGGTCTTTCCATCAGCCTGAAAGAAATTATGTGTTACCTTATAAGTAACTTTATCTGCTGCTGTTGCAACCCATTTGATGGTATACTCTTTCGCGCCATCCTGAATCGTAAAGGTTGTACCATTGGAAGCTTTATATCCGTCATATGTTTTTGCAGATGACACCGTTTTCGCATCCTTTGCAACCGTTACTGTCTCTTTTTCATCTGCTTTGTCTGCTTTTGTTTTTCCATCGTTTTTATAAAACATATGGACAATGGTAATTTCATATTTATCTGGTTTCGTATCATCCGGCTTTGTCTCTGTACCATCTGTTTTGTCTCCAGGTGTTCCATTCTGATCACCACCAGTTCCCTGACCGCCTTCACCCGGTGTTGTCGTTTCCGATGGTGTTGTTGTTTCTGATGATTTTGGTGCTGTTGTTTCTGATGATTTTGGTGTTGCTGTTTCCGATGATGTCTCGGATGATGTAGTCACACCAGATGATTCCGTTCCTGTAGCATGGTATCCCACACGTTTTGCGGAAGCCGTCACTGCTGCCTGTGCAATGTCCACTTTTGTCGATCCACCAACGGAAGCAGTAGGGAAGTTGGAAGTATCCACATCTCCTGCCCCAACTTTGGATGGTGTACAGGTACTGTCAACCGTTTCCACTGTATCCTGAATAACAGCCTCCACCTCAACATTGTCTACCTCTGCATCCTCTGCCGGTGCTACTTCTGCTGCGGATTTGATCTCGTCTTTGACATCTACCTTGGTGTATTCAATCTTGTCCTTAACTGTTACTTTGTAAGAATTCTCTTTTGAGATATATCCATCAATCTCATTCAAAGAGACATCATATTTTCCGGCATCAATACTTTTAATGTAAATAATACCATCTTTATCATCATCTGAATATGTAGTTGATTTTGCCTTCTTCTTGTCTGCCTTGATCGTGATCTCAAAAGGCTGTCCCTTTACATTTTTCGAGGACTCGTCCTGAATCTTGATCTTCAGATCCTTCTCAATAGAACTTCCGACCAATGTAACAGTTTCCGGTTCTGCCGCCTCTGTTTCTTCCGTGACAACCTCTTCGACTGCCACAACTTCTTCCGTCGGTTCTTCTGCCACCTCTGTACTTATCACAACATCCGCCACAATTGGTTCCGGCTGATGAAAATGGTCATATAAAAAATATCCTCCTGTCCCGACACCGCCAACTGCTGTCACAGTGGCTACACCTGCTATGATCGCCTGTGTCTTTGTCAGCCCGCTAAGCAAAGTCGCAACCCCTTTTACCTTTCCGGCTGCGCCCTGAACTAAATTTAGAAAATTCATTCTCGTCTCCTCCTTGTCTGCATTTCCAATTACTTATAGTAAATTTTCGTAGTTCACTCTATTATGATAAAGAATCTGTCTGCAGTAATTTCGCTGCTATTCCTTCTTTGTAATCATACGAAGCTAATTATAGCATTTTCCCATATTATGTAAATATAATTTTCCTTATTTTTTTGGAAATTTTTTCCACCAGAAAATATGGTTCTCATTTTCAAGGTTACACGCCCTCACAGTCAAATGCCGGGATAAAACTCTCTTCCGCTGTGTCCCCCTCCTGGATAAAACCATTTTCTATTCCGATATCGATCGCATAATCCACCAGTGTCTCATATTCCTCATCGGTAATCCTGCGATTTAATTCCGGATACTTTTCCAGATTGGAAAGTGGGGTGAACTGGTTCATGATACTGATATAAATCTTATCTCCGTATGTATCATGCAGATATTTTACAATCTGCATGGAATCCGCCATACAACCGGGCAGTGTCAGATGTCTTACGATCGTTCCACTTAAAATAAGGTTATCTTCCTCTCCATTTACAAACACAGCCTTTCCTGTCTGCCGCACCATCTCTGCGATCGCTGCCTTTGCAACCTCTGCATAATCCGGAGCATGGGAATACTTTTTACTCAAAACCGGGCTCATATATTTAAAATCCGGCAGATAAATATCGACGTAACCCTCTAACATTTTGATCGTGTCAACCGTCTCATAACTGCTTGTATTGTATACAACCGGAAGCGTAAGCCCTTCCTTTCGTGCCTGATCCAGAGCCTTCACGATCTGCGGCACAAAATGTCCCGGTGTTACAAGATTGATATTATTGGCTCTTTTTTCCTGCAATTCAAGAAAAATATCCACGAGCCGCTCCAGAGAGATTTCTTTTCCAACCGTTCCGTTTGCGATATTCTCATTCTGACAGAATACACAATGCAGCGAACACCCCGAAAAAAATACAGCTCCCGATCCCGCATCTCCCGAAATGCACGGTTCCTCCCAGAAATGAAGTGCTGCCCTCGCAACTTTTAAATTTTCTGTCTGCCCACAGATTCCTTTTTCACCCTTTTTCCGGTCTACAAGGCATTTTCTTGGACATAAATCACATTTCACACCTGCTACCTCTTGCTAAACACGTTATTTTCCGCTATTATATAGCAGTCAAAAAGATTTTCACAAAAAAATCTATCTTTTTCATTATAACAAAAGAAAAAGAAATGGATACTATTTTTAACAAAAGTTAATGAATTATTAAGGAGTAAACTATGAGTTTAAAAAATGTAATGGTCGCACAGTCCGGTGGACCGACAGTTGCAATTAACGCCAGCCTTGCAGGTGTGATCCGTGGAGTCATGGCATCTGAGCAGTATGAGACTGTCTATGGATCTGTAAATGGAATCCTTGGTATCTTAAACAATCATTTATTAAATCTGACAGAGATTATGAATGAAAATCCGGCATATCTGGATCGTCTGGAAACAACACCTGCAATGTATTTAGGTTCCTGCCGTCATAAACTGCCGGATTATCTGGATGATGATTCCTCATATGTTTTCATCTTCAAACAGTTTGAATTATACAATGTCGGCGCCTTCTTCTACATTGGCGGAAACGACTCTATGGACACCGTTTTAAAATTATCCGAATACGGCAAAAAAATCGGCAGCAATGTCCGCATCATCGGTATTCCAAAAACAATCGACAACGATCTGTGTGAGACAGACCACACTCCTGGTTTTGGTTCCGCTGCAAAATACATTGCTTCCTCAGTTTTAGAGATTGCCCATGACACTTTTATTTACGCAGTCAAGAGTGTCACAATCATTGAGATCATGGGACGTGACGCAGGATGGCTGACCGCTGCCGCTGCTCTTGCAAGAAACGGATATAATTCCGCTCCACATTTGATTTATCTTCCGGAAGTTCCGTTTGATACGGACGACTTCCTGTTAGATGTAAAACGTATGCTGTTTGAACGCAATAACGTTATCATTGCCGTATCAGAGGGTATCCGGGATGCATCCGGCAATTACATCAGTGCTTCTGAGAAGTCAGTCGATACATTTGGCCACAGCCAGCTGAGTGGCGCCGGAAAAACATTAGAATTCCTTGTAAAAGAAAAATTAGGTGTAAAAGTCCGCTCCATCGAAGTGAATGTATTACAGCGGTGTGCAGCCCATTTAGCATCCAAAACAGATCTTATGGAGTCTGTTGAATTAGGAAAAAAAGCCGTTGCGCTCTCCGAGGAAGGCGTAACAGCTTCTATGGTCACCATGAACCGTGTATCCAACGATCCATATACGATTGAATATGGATATGCCGAGATAAAAAATATTGCCAACGAAGCCAGATCCGTTCCTACTGAATGGATCAACGCCGCTGGCAATGATGTTACACAGGAATTAATTGATTACCTCACTCCATTGATCCAGGGTGAATCCAATGTCACCTATGAAAATGGTCTTCCTGTTTATATGGATGTCAGTCATTTGACAAAACATCAATAAATTTTCCAATCTCAGCCCACGCTTTTCTGGATTCTGGCAGCATTTTTGCTGCCATCTGGAAAATGTGGAACATTCCATCATAAATACTGAGTCTTACTTTCACACCCTGATGTCTCGCTTTCGAGGCAACGCTCACCGAATCACTTAACAGCATCTCATAAGAACCTACCTGAATGAGCATTGGCGGAAATCCTCTGAAATCCCCATACAGAGGTGAAATATAAGCATCCATCGGATCATGGTCACCCACATAGTCTTTGTTATAGATCAGGCTGTCCCTCGTATTTCCGAACAACGGATCCCTCTCATAATTGGTATCATATGATTCACCGCTTGCCATAAGATCCGTCCACGGAGACATTGCAACGATCCCACATGGAAGCTGCATTCCATGATCTTTCAGATAATGGCACAGTGCCATTGCAAGCCCTCCTCCTGCGGAATCTCCTGCCACAATGATATCCTCTGCAAACCAGCCCTGACCAAGCAGCCACTGATATGCGCTCACTGCATCTTCCAATGCCGCCGGATATGGATTTTCAGGTGCCACACGGTAATCAATGGTGAGTACACTCATCCCTTTGCTGACTTCATTGTAAAGTCCCGCAAACATGCGGTATGCGTTCCGCATCGCTCCGATATACCCACCGCCATGAAGCTGTAAGATCACCTTCTGCTCATTCGGATTTTCCTTTAATTCAAGCCACTCCATTGTGAAGTGCTCCATCTCGATAGTGGTCATGGTGAACATATCCGGGCATTTCCATGGTGGCTCAACCATCTTTTTACGCAGCTCACCGCTTTTGATCTTCCTGCCGATCAGGTTATCGTTTGTCACATGCGCGATCAGGTCACGCATGACATTTCCTGCGATGCTCGCTTCGTTTGTCTCATGTTCTCTTTCTTTTTTCAAAGTCAATTTTCTGATCATAAACCCTCTTATTCAAACTTCTGTCGTTTCCTTATCTGATATGGAATCTTCTCTTCAGTTCCACCCTGGCTCTTCTGTCACCGATGATCAGCGTTCCAAGGAACAAAAATACAGACGTTCCGAGCGCTGCAAGTGCCAGATATGGGACATAAATGATTCCGGTCAGATACAGAATGATCGGAACAAAACTACAGAGAATCATAAAAATCTGCCACATAATATAACTCTGCCAGTTCCTCCGGTTCACACACATCAAGATCAAAATTCCTGCATCGACTAAAATGATCGCCGCCGGGAACACATACCGTACCGACCATCCCCGGTAACCACTCACAAAATCGATTGCGATCAAAATTAATATGGCAATCAACGTCAAAACAATTGTTTTGGCAATATAGCCGGTTTTTCCAAGGATTGCAAACCGGACAACCAGATATCCGTAAAAAAAGATCAGACCGGTAACAAGGCTCCACGCCGTCTCAAAATCACCGTAATGATTCACTGCAACTAAAACCGCCTCTGCCACGATCGCCACGAAAAGATAAATTCTCGACAAAAGCATCATCCGTCTTGTTTTGATCTTGACATCGGGATACATATTTTCCACCTCTATCGTAGGCTCTAATACGGAGTGACAGAGCGGGCAGCGCTCCGTCTCATCCAAAACTTCTATATTACATTGTCTACATCTGCTCATCTCACACCATTACTTTCCTGTTATTTGTATCATAATTCATTCTTCTTAATCAGAAGTCACACCATTTGTCTCTAACTCTACTTCAATTCCATCTGCTGCAATTTTGCGGAAAAATCCCCGCTGCACCGAAACATCTTTCAGATCAAAACTGAACGAGAACACTAACATACTTCCATAAGAACAGATTGTTCCCTTCAAATGCTGTCCCTTCGACATTGCAAGAAACGCATGGAACATCTCCACATATGGGCGGTATTCCTCATCCACACCGATATTTCCGATATTTGTGATCGTCGTTGTATTGGCGAGTGCAGACTTTGTATACACAAGCTTCATTGCAATATTTTTTAAGAAAAGCGGTACTGCACGCGCAGCCAGCAGCTTTTCATTGGATACATTATACGAAAACAGTTTTTCCAGATGCTCCCTGTTGATCTGGCTTCTCAGATTATCACGCACGATCTCCAGCACTTCCGCAAACGTGTAGACTTCCTTTGTCGGATGAAATTCTGCCGACACCATGACAAAGAAATTCTTTGTTGTGATCGAATTAAAATATGGGCGCAGATTTACCGGAACTGCCACGCGGATCGGACTCGTGGACGGCATTCCCTTCATACACTCCGTATACACACTCCAGATATAAACGGAAACAAGATATTCATTGATACTGCAGCCATATCTGTGACATACCTCTTTCAGCTGCGGAATCTGCATATACCCATGCATAACGCCGAATTCTCCCGGTCCCAGATGCTCTCCCTTTAACAGATATGCCTTTTTTGTCTGATAGCCTTTTGCAGAACTCTTCTTATAATTTTTTAAGAAACTGTCCTCTCTGTTTAAAGATGTACCACTGTTTAAGGAATCCCCCACCTTCTCCTTCAGTTCCGGGTGCGCAAGACGCAGATACTGGTAAGTTAACTCTTTCAAAAAGTTAATGCCGCCCATTCCATCGGTCAGCACGTGGAACACTTCCAGATTAATTCTGTATTTATAATAAGTCACGCGGAACATATAACTGTGGTTTTGATTCTGCTGAATATAACGGCACGGAAAATTGCTCTCCTCACGTACTTTCGGTGCAGGCTTTCCATTCTCCTCAAAATAATACCAGAATACCCCCATGCGGAGTCTTAAATTAAATCCATCCATCTTCGGAAGAACAATGTTTAACGCCTGCTGCAAAACATCGGGCTGCACCAGCTCCGTCAGTGTCACACTGATGCGGTAGACGTTGCTCATATTCTCTCCTGCGATCACAGGGAAAAGATGTGCCGTGTTATCCAGCCTGTCCCACCGGATCTCCCGGTAGGCTTTCTTTTCTCTCTTTCTTTTCTGTTTTTTATTGTCTATTGTAATTTCTTCTGTCTCAGAAGTCACGGTCTTTTTCTTCATGATTCACTCCACTCTTTTCATGCTTCTTTTGATTATATCTGAATCTGTCTTAAAATACAAGTTTCCGGTTCTGTCTCTGCCAGATAATGAATCGTCAATTTCACAAAAATTTAATAAGTCGAATCATTGATTTTTATTTGTATCTTTTATAAAATAGTTTCGTGGTATCTGGTCTATCCAGAGACAAACTTAATATTTCAGATATCAAACTTCAATAATAATTGTGAAATTCCCTAAAACATAGAATACTTGACAAAAAATCAATATTACTAAGAGAGTTTTACAAACACTTATTAATGAAGGAACAGGAGATTTTATGGAATTTAAAAAACTGAATGCACCTTCCCTGAAGGAACTTTTTGTAAATGAACTGCAAAATATGATATTATCCGGCAAACTTGAGATTGGCTCCAAACTGCCACCGGAACGCGAACTGGCGGAATCCATGAAAGTGTCCCGTGCGGTCATCAACTCCGGTATCGCGGAACTGGAAAAGAAAGGTTTCCTTGTGGTCCGTCCAAGAATCGGAACCTTTGTAGCAGACTATCACAGAGACGGTTCTTTAGACACACTTGTTGCCATCATGAATTACAATGGCGGCGTTTTAAAAAACCGTGAAGTAAAATCCGTGCTGGAAGCAAGAATCATGTTTATGGTGGAAGCCTCCCAGTTTGCGATCGACCGTGCATCGGACGAAGAACTGTTAGGGCTTCAGGAATATGTCTACCAGATGGAAAACTGTACTGACCCGGAAAAGACGGCTTCTCTCATTTTTGAGTTCAGCCACGAGATTGCCTACATCAGTGGCAACACTCTGCTCCCTCTCTTTTTTATCTCGTTCCGCGATCTTGTATGCAGTCTCTGGATCCGCTACGGACAAAAATATGGCACCAAAGAATTATATTACAGTGCAAAAAAAATCTTTGACTGTCTTCTCGCAAGAGATAAAGAGGCAGTCAAAGATTTCATCACAACCTCCACAATGGAGAGCATTGACGGCTCACGCACCATTTATTATGTGGATTAGTATAACTTTTATTTTTCCAAAATCCTTATGCCTGCGAGGATGTATTTACAAACTGGCTCTCATAAAGATTTGCATAAAATCCCTTTTGGGCGAGCAATTCTTCATGACGTCCCTGCTCAATAATATGGCCATCTTTCATCACAAGGATAATATCCGCTTCCTGAATGGTCGACAAACGATGAGCCACAATAAAACTGGTACGTCCTTTCATCATTTTTGCAAACGCTTTCTGGATCTTGATCTCGGTCCGCGTATCAATGGATGAAGTTGCCTCATCCAGAATCAGCATTGGCGGCAGGCAGAGCATAACACGGGTAATACATAACAACTGTTTCTGTCCCTGGGAAAGATTACCGCCGTCCTCTGACATTACGGTGTCATAACCATGCGGCAGACGCTTGATGAAACTGTGTGCATGGGAAGCTTTTGCCGCTGCGATCACTTCCTCATCAGTTGCATCCGGTTTTCCCATCACGATATTATCACGAATTGTTCCACTGCGCAGCCATGTTTCCTGCAATACCATACCATAATTATTTCGAAGACTCTTTCTTGTCATATCATTGACTGGCACTCCGCTCACACGGATCGTTCCGCTGTTTGTATCATAAAAACGCATCAAAAGATTGATCAGTGTCGTTTTTCCACATCCGGTCGGACCGACAATCGCCACTCTCTGTCCCGGTTTTACGAAGAGGTTAAAGTCCTCGATCAGTTTCTGTTCCGGCACATAAGAGAAAGATACATGCTCTAACGCCACATGACCGTCTGCCTCCTCCAAATTCACTGCATCCGGCGCATCCGGAACTTCCGAAGGCTCCTCCATCAATTCAAACACCCTCGCTGCACATGCCAGCGCATTCTGTAACTCTGTCACAACACCGGAAATCTCATTGAATGGTTTTGTATACTGGTTTGCGTAACTGAGTAACGCAGAAAGCTGCCCGACTGAAATACCTCCTGCAATTGCGGTAAATGCTCCTACCACGCCAACGACTGCATACACCAGACTGTTGACAAACCGGGTTGCAGGATTTGTGATACTGGAAAAGAAAATGGCTCTCAAAGAACATTTCTGTAACCTGCCGTTGATCTCGTCAAACTTTTCCAGCGCTTCATCCTCATGGGAAAACGCCTGAACAACCTTCTGGTTACCGATCATTTCCTCGATAAATGCGGTCTGTTCTCCTCTCGTCTCGGACTGTAATTTAAACATGGAAAATGTTTTCTTTGCGATAAAACTTGCCACAAGCAGCGAAACCGGTGTGATCACAACGACTGCCACCGTAATTTTCACGCTGATCGTGAGCATGAAGATCAATGTACCTAAAATCGTTACAATACCGGTGAAAAACTGGGTAAATCCCATCAACAGACCATCCGCAAACTGGTCTACATCCGCAATGACACGGCTGACGATCTCACCGTAGGAATGTCCGTCAATATATTTTAATGGAAGCTTTTCAATTTTTTCAAATGCTTCCTTCCGGATATCCCGGATAATGTTATAAGTGATCTTATTGTTGCATGCGTTCATGATCCACTGTGCAACTGCAGTCAGAAGGATAATGACTGCCATCTTTTTCAGGATTGCAAGGATCCCTGCAAAATCCACCACTCCTTTTTCAAGGATCAGGTCGACTGCGCGTCCGGTCAATACCGGCAGATATAAAGTCAATGCAACTGTCACTGCCGCAAGGACAATGGACATTCCAAGATACCCCCAGTATCTTCTGATATAATTCATCACTTTTTTGATCGTCGATCTCTGATGGTTATTGATCCTCTTTTTCATTTATCTTCCCTCCTTCTCATCTTCGGTCTTTTTAAACTGGGAATAATAAATTTCCTGATATACTTCGCACTGTTTTAAGAGTTCCTCATGGGTTCCCATTCCAACAATCTGACCATCATCTAACACAATAATCTTGTCTGCATACATAATGGATGCTGCTCTCTGCGATACGATAAATACGGTTGCTTTGTTCTCCATATCACGGATTGCCATACGAAGTTTTGCATCTGTCGCAAAATCCAGTGCAGAAGCACTGTCATCTAAGATCAGGATATCCGGCTTCTTCACAACCGCACGGGCAATCGTCATTCGCTGCCGCTGTCCTCCGGAAAGATTCTTACCGCCCTGCTCGATCTCAAAATCAAGTCCGCCTTCTTTTTTATCTACAAACTCTTTTGCCTGGGCAACCTCTAACGCCTGCATGATGGCCTCATCTGTTGCATTCTCATTTCCCCATAACATATTTTCGCGGATCGTTCCCTTGAATAAAACCGCTTTCTGGAGTACCATACCGATTTTTCCACGAAGTTCTTCCAGAGAATACTCACGCACATCTTTTCCCTCAATCTGCACGCTTCCCTTTGTCGCATCATAAAAACGCGGTATCAGATTGACTACCGACGATTTTCCGGAACCAGTACCACCGATGATACCGATCGTCTCTCCCTTTTTCACGGTAAAATCAATGTCTGTCAGGGATTCCTCACCAGCTCCGGCATAAGTTAAGCCCACATGGGAAAATACCACTTCCGGCACCTCTCCACTGTGTTCTGTTTTTTCCTCTGCCACAGGCGTCACCGCATGATCTGTGATGGATGGCTGTAATTCAAAAATCGCCTGAATGCGGTTTCCACACGCAATAGATTTATTAATATTAATAATAAGGTTAGCAAGTTTTATAAGTTCTACTAAAATCTGGGACATATAATTTACCAGCGCTACCACTTCACCCTGTGTGATATATCCACTGTTAACACGGATTGCTCCTGTCCATACTAAAACAACAACCGCACCATTTATGATCACATAAGTAAGCGGATTCATGAGCGCTGAAATTTTTCCTACATAAAGCTGGATCTTTGTCAGTGCATCATTACTATTATTAAAGTCTGCGATCTCATCATCCTCTTTATTAAAAGCACGGATCACCCTGCTTCCGGTCAGGTTCTCTCTCGTGATCCCAAGCACCTTGTCCAGTGCAGACTGTACTTTTTTATACAATGGAATACTCACAAGCATAATTCCGAATACCACAACCGATAACAGCGGAATTGTTACAACAAAGACAAGTGCAGCTTTCACATCGATCGTGAATGCCATGATCATTGCACCGAACACGATAAACGGCGAGCGCAGAAACAAACGTAATACAAGGTTTACACCATTCTGCGTCTGGTTGATATCACTTGTCATTCTCGTGATCAGTGTGGATGTTCCCACAGTATCCATCTCCGAAAATGATAGTTTCTGAATATGCTCAAAAAGTGCGTGGCGCAGTCCTGTGGAAAAACCGACCGCTGCCTTTGCTGCAAAATACTGGGCCGTGATAGAACACGTCAATCCGATCACTGCAAGCAGCACAAGTACCAGACACATTTTCATAATGTATGGTTTATCTCCGTCTGCTACTCCATGATCGATGATCGCCGCCATAACAAGAGGCACGATCAGCTCAAAAGATGCTTCGAGCAATTTAAAAAGCGGTCCTAACACGCTTTCTTTTTTATAATCTTTCAGGTACACCAATAACTTTCCCATTTCCTGTTCTCCCATTAAAATTCCTTTCGTTCTTAAGACAATACAGAAACCGGCACAAATACTTGCGCCGGTTTCCTTTTGTCCCTATTATGCTGTTTTATCCAATGCTTATCCGCACTATCCTGTGCGTCTTTTTCAAACCATCGTCTTCTGCTCCGATTATTGTTTAATATCCTTCATCTTCTGCAGTCCTAAAATAACTGCACCGCCAATCAAAAAGAAAAGAATACTAAAATCATGGATTCCCATAGCCGGCTGCGGAGTATCCAGAGTAGTCGGTCCCATAACAACAGCGAAGATGGAGCCGAGCATCAGTCCGATGATCAGATAAATCGTCTGTGCCCTGTACTTTTCCAATGCCCTGCGGATCAGCTTTACTACACTGAAAATGCCGACTAAAACACCGCAGCCAAAAAGAAATACCGTCCAGAAGCTCGAGAAATCCAAATGCAGCATATCCTTGATCGCAGTGATGATCGGAAGATATAATCCAAAGATCAAAAGCAGGGTGGATCCGGAAATTCCGGGAAGCACCATGGCTGAAATAGCGATCACTCCTGCAAAAAGCACAAACACCGCAAGCCCCGGTGTCAGATGATCCAGATTCACTCCGTCATTTCCACCGGAAACCGGATTAAAATATGTGATGGCACATACAACCGCAATACCAAGCAGCACAAACGGTATCGCCTTTTTATTGGTTCCAAGACATTTTTTCTCCTCTTTTATCACGATTGGGATCGCAAAAATAATAAATCCGATAAACAGGGAGCTTATATAATAAATATGTGATTCAAATACACTTGTCAGGATCAGTACTGCGATCACAAATCCACTGATCCATCCTATTCCAAGTTTGATCAGGAAAACAAATGCGTCTTTTCTCTCCTCTTTTGTTCCGGTCAGCAGATCATCAATTGAATCGATAAACTTATCATAAAATCCAAGTAAAAATGCAATAGTGCCTCCGGATACACCCGGAACACTGTCTGCTAATGCCATACAGAAACCTCTGATAAACTGAATTATAAACATATCATTCCCTCGTTTTTCATTATATTGTTTTACAGCACTGCATAACATTATAACTTATATAGGTTCTATTTGTCTATATATTTATCCAGCTGGTGTGATACACCTTATTTCCGTATCAGATCTTTTACCACTTCCCCGGCAATGATCAATCCTGCCACTGAAGGAACAAATGCCACGCTTCCCGGAATATCACGTCGCTCTGTACACTTATGCTCTGCTCCCGGCGGGCAGATACAGTTTGTCCTGCAGCTGATGGACATATCCTCGATTGGTCTGGTGGGGATTTCTTCGGAATACACAACTTTCAACTTCTTCACTCCGCGCTTTTTCAGTTCGCGGCGCATTACTTTTGCAAGCGGGCAGACTTTTGTCTTATAAATATCTGCCACCTTAAACTGGCTTCCGTCAAGCTTATTTCCCGCACCCATACTGCTGATGATTGGAATATCCTTTTCCTTCGCTTTCATGACAAGTTCGATTTTTGCAGTTACGGTATCCACCGCATCCACAATATAATCATATTCGTCAAATGGAAAATCATCCGCATTTTCCGGCAGGAAAAAGCACTTGTGGATCCGTACATCCGCTTCCGGATTGATTTCCAAGATGCGTTCACGCATCACCTCTGCCTTATACTTTCCCACTGTCTTTCTTGTTGCAATGATCTGACGGTTTAAGTTTGTCAGACATACTTTGTCATCATCGATCAGATCAAACGCTCCCACACCACTCCGCACAAGTGCTTCGCAGACATAGCCTCCGACGCCGCCGACACCAAAGACAGCCACTCTGGAATGTCCGAGTTTCTCCATCGCCTCTTTTCCCAATAATAACTCCGTTCTTGAAAACTGGTTTAACATAATGATTTTTCCTTTTCTTCTATAAACATTAACAAAAAGCTGACTGCCAGAACAGCACTTGAAAACCAGATTGCCTTAAATCCAAGCCGCATAGACAGATTTCCACCGATTCCTGCTCCCACTGCAAAAAACAGGATAATCCCAAAATAATACATCGCCTGCCGGATCTGCTCCGGGCGTCTGTCCCTCATGTATGCTGACAACGCTGCCGTGCCGCTTCTTAAGTTTCCGATACACATCGTACTCGCATAAGAATATCCGCCAACTTTGCGGAATGACTGCACCTGCATCGCACAGGAGAACGACACTAATGTTGTCGCAAGCATATTATAATCCTGCGGAATAAATCCGACACCAAATAAAATCAGGATCTCCAACAATAATATCCCCTGCCTCCAATGAAGACGGTTGGCATATTTAAACTTTCCCTGTACACAGTCTGCAAAGAAAACGCCTCCGGCAAATGCGAGCAGCGGTATCAGATAATGCAGTCCTCTCTGCCATTCACCCAGCATAAAATGCTGGCTCATCAGTACCACATTTCCTGTCTGTGCATTCGAAAATACTTCATCCCTTGTAAAATAAGTATATGCATCCTGAAATCCGCCGGAAAGTGCCAAAAATACACTCGTGATAAAAGCCTCCGACATCTGGACTCTTGCATTTTTCGCTTTTGCTTTTTCAAAAAGCACTTTCATCACCTCACATTTTTTTATCGTGTCGTATTATAACGCTTTTTCCGGCAAATGTAAAAACTATTTGATAAAAAATATTCTTTTCCGACAAAAAATATCATTTTTATTCCGTCCGCATAACTTTTTTCCTTGTTTTCTCCACAGCAGGTTATGTGGAATGGTCTTTTATGATGTGGAAAGAGCCAGCTCCTGACGGGCTGGCTCTGTGATGGGTGGTTTTTGTCTTGGGTTATCCGGATTCAGACTGGAGTTCGGCGATAGCGGTGTTGTATTCGGACTCGGTGTAATCTTCCAAAATGACTTCCTTCGTTGCCTGAAAGCGGATGATCATATTTTTGATGGCGGCAATGTTTGCCTGGCGTTGACCGGCCTCTTCACCCTGCTTATACGCTTTTTTTGAATATTGTTCCATTACTTCACACATTGCATTTACGCCTCCCTCTTCATGTTTCAGATAGTGCACACGGTTGGTTAATTTCGGAAATTTTACATTGTCTACTTCCTTTTACAGAAAACAGTCCATGTATTCTGAAATGGTTGTTCCGTCTTTTACTACGGTATTGACGAATACACGTTCCAATCCATCATCTACTTTTTCCTGTGTTTCCCGAATCACGCTGTCCACGTGATAGATTACCCTGCCACGTTTAAAGATATCAAATTCTGAAATATACACAACGATCAGATCGATTGTCTTTTCAAATTTCTCACCAGTCTGTGAGTCCCGCACCGTGATGCTTGATGCATTGAACCGCACTCTTTTTAAATGGTGATCATTGTTAGAACGCTGTAACTCCACATTGCACTCTCTTTCATCTCCGAGGATACAGAGTGCATCCAGACGGACAGAACGTCCATATAGATTCCTCTCACTGCTCTGCACGATAACGTCTTTTACGATGAGTTTCTCATCTTTTAAAATGATACGCAGCATCTCCTGACATACGCCAATATCATCTGCCAGTACTTCAAAGAACGTATCATCGATTGGTCTGAAATTTTTGACCTGTTCTTTCTTTTCTTCTAATGTCATTTTATCTCCTGTTTTTATGGTATACAAACAGGTTTTCCGAATGATCTATGTTTATTATATAGAACCCCTCAAGATTCTTCAAGACTGTTTGTATGGATTTTTTAGTTACTGTTCTAAATTTGTGTCTGTCATTTTCTCCTGCTGAGTGGTCCACCGATGTGGTGATGGATTTTTTTGTTATGTTAGCTTATTTTGTAACTTTGATTTGATAAAAAAGATAGGTTTATTGTAAGGGGCTGGGTGGGGAAAGTCAAGGAAACTTTTAACTTTTCCTGCTCTTTTGCTTTTTGACTGAATGATTGAAATGGAAGAGCCAGCTCCTCACGGCTGCTGGTTGCATGCAGACGACGCTGCCATTGCAGCTCGAAGCAGTTGTTCCACTTTTTCCTGCTCAATTTTCTTTTCCTGATATTTTCTGATACTTACTCTGTGAAAGATACTGTTCATTCTATTTTCCTCCAATCATATTTCTACACTTATTTAAAAGCTCTCATCGCCACGCTTCATCTCCAGCGCTGTCCCATCCTTCCAGTCACAGCAATTGCGTAAGTACTCCGCCTCCGTATTCAAAAAGTTTTCCGCATTTGGCGGCAGCACAATCGGCTCAATCGTATTGTTTTCGTAATTGCAGACATAAATGGTTTTGACACAATTTAAAAATACCCTGTCAAATCGCATTTTTTTCTTTTCCTGTGTATATCTCATATATTCAAACAGTGCACCTGCATCAATATCATTCTCGTCGGTCGGATGTAGAAAAAGATACAAACCATTGTAGTGCTTATGGATATAATTTGCATTTAGTTTTTCCAGTTTGCGGTCAAAACGATATTTCGCCTTGGAAAGATAATCTTGCTGCACAGTATTATCTGGCAGAATCGCCCAAAACCTTCCATTGTAAAAATTCAACCGCTCTCCATATTTATCAAACGCCAAAGAAGGTAGTTCCTCTTTCCGGCAACCAAGATATTTTTCGATAAAACTCTCCTCCTGCCCGTCATCCGGCAAAAGTGCCTGACTGACTTCCAGCCCGAAATCCATGTTTGGATTAATCCAGTCCGGTGATTCACTTTTCACAAAATACGGCTCATATTCCTTCCACAGATATTTCAATGATACTGCCGCATAAATTTCATTCAAAAGCTTTTCATATGCCACCCGATTTACCTGCCTTTTCTTCTACAATTTTATTGACGAAACGTTTTTTTTCCTATACGATGATTGTACCATAGTTTATTACAATTTTCCCGAAAGGATTCAAAATATGAAAAAAGTAAAACAAATTTTAGCAATCATCGGTGTCATTATTCTGGCTGGACTTTATGTCTCTACCATCGTCTGTGCAGTTTCTGCCAGCGAAAATTTTATGAACATGCTCATGACATCCATTTATGCTTCTGTGATCATCCCTGTTTTAATCTGGGCATACAGTTTTATTTACAAACTGATCAAAAAAGATTCCGAAGAAAAAGATACTGCAGAGCATTAAAAAATCAGCACCTGAACAAAATTTTCTGTCAGGTGCTGATTCTGCTTTTATCTTATTTATTCTTCTGTGTTCTCAACTGTCTCCGTGCTTTCTGTATCCTCTGTGACTGTCAGCTCCTCAATCGTTTTTGAAAAAGCATCCGCAAGAGACGTTTCTGTCAGATAAATGCTTCCTCCATCAGCTGAAATAATATAGTATGCATTCAAAGTATCATTTTTATTTCCTACAAAAAGAGAAACAGCCCCTTCACTTGTTGTGTAGGATATCAGATCTTCCGGCTGGTCAAATCCAAACTCTTTCAGATCTGTATAATCACTGATCTCTTCTATTGCTGTCAGCGATGACAGTGTTGAAAGCATGCTGTCGATCGCTTCTTCATCCATATCCAGTGATGTGTCTCCGTCATAGGTCCATGTATCCCCATCCTTTGTAAAAGTATACGTCACATGGTCAACCTCATAAGAAAATGCTATGATCGTGTCAACGTCCACTTTGGAAATATAAATGGTAGAAGCCTCTTCTTCCGCTGTTTTCTCTTCCTCTTTATTTTTGTTATACCATTTCATTCCGAAGGTGGCAGCGATAAGCACTGCCAGCACGATCAGAATTACAATAAACTGAATTTTCTGTTTTTTCATATTCTATCTGTCTCCAATCTTGATTTTCTATCATCTATTGTTTTATTTTTTTCTTCTTGATGCCCATATCACAATTCCAAGAATCATCATAATGACCGGAAGCACGATCATCAGACCAAGCCCGTACAGGATCCCTGCCGCCGCATCCACCGTGATGGCGCTGAGCGTGTAATCTTTTGTCGGGATCACACTTGTTGCAAGATCAGAATCGCCAACCATCTGGGCAATGATATCTGTAAACATTGCGCTGTTATTTCCGGAAACGATCTGGTCTGCACTGTCTGCAAACATTTCCACAGATCCGGCGACCACTACTTTTGCGACTGTATCTTCATCGATTGTTTTTTCCATGGCAACCGCAACCGCAAATGGTCCTGCAGCATCTCCCTCTTCCAGCTCTGATGTTGTTGCATTTGCTGCATCTGTCTTGGATACTGCTTTATCTGTCGTCTCCAATAATGCTGTATAAGTTGTATCATCTGTATCTTCCCCATAGGTGATTGCCTCGCTGTATGGAGCAAAGATATATGAACCGCTGACGGAACTTGTATATGCACTTGAATTTACGTCAGGAAGCAGGTAATACGGTGTATTGCTGTAATAATAGGATTTATCATTTTCCATGACAATGCCGGAAACACGCTCCATTCCGCAGGCTGACAGGATCGACTCGAAGTTTTCCAAACCCTGTGCCTGGAAATTGCAGGTGATCAGCACTTTTCCACCCTGATTGATATAATCGATCACTTTGCTGGCATCATCCTCCGAAAAATCAGTGGTCGGTCCATTAATAATCAACGCTGCTGCATCTTCCGGAACCGCATCCTCTTTTAATAATGCAAGGTCAGATAAAGTGATATTTGCTTTTTCAATTGCCTCTGTAAATCCACCGGATAAAGCTGTTTCCCCATGTCCGGATACCTGATAAATCACCGGAAGCTCTATGGAATCCATGGTCACATACTGAATCGCACTTGTAAGCTGTCCCTCTGCATCATATCCATCAATGCTTCTGGAATAACTGCTGTAATCATAACTATAGGTATACACATCATTGTAATCAATAACTCTGGAACGCTCGCTGCTCACAACGATCATACTGTTTGAAGTTACAGAAATGTCTGTATACTGCGCAGCAAAAGCCGGGTTTGCAGCCAGATTGATATAGGAAACTTTGATGTGATTCGACAGGGATTCATATCTCTGTAATGTCTCATCCAGCTTTGTATCTTTTGATGCATCGGACACCAGCACATAAATTGTCACATCCTCGTCGAGACTTTTCAGATAATCCTTCGTATCGTCTGTGATGGAATAAATTTTCGTTGAAGTGACATCAATGGATGTCCATGTTGCCGGAAGTTCTGCCACGAACAGGTTCACAGCAACGGTCACTGCCACCATTGCAATGATCATTCCCGTTGAAAATACACCTGTCGATATTTTTTTGGAGCTGATGCTCCAGCGGCGTTTCTGAACGGACTGCCCTGTCAGGAACAAAAGTAATCCAATGATCGTTACGTAATAGACAATTCCCGCCACATCCAGTGTTCCATTCATAAAGTTATCAAGCGGCGTATAAAAATCGTAGCAGCCTAAAATTTTTGTCAGAAGATTTCCGCTCTCTGAGATCAAATTACAAATGCTTCCCATCATATAGCCGGCAAATAATGCAACAAATGTCAAAACTGCGGAAATCACCTGGCTTTCGGTCAATGAGGAAATAAACATACCAACGGCAATGCAGGCGCAGCCATACAGCCAGAATCCAAGCACTGCTGCATAGGATTCCCCTAATGGGATCGTTCCGTAGGACATTAACAGCAATGGTGTGATTGCAATGATCACCATATCTATGGTAAATACAAAAGCCATTGCGAGATATTTTCCCAATACTACTTTTCCCACAGATACCGGCGCGGTCAAAATCAACTGGTCTGTTCTGCTGTGGCGTTCCTCCGCAAAACTGCGCATAGTCAGCACAGGTACCGTGATCAGCATGATAAATGCGATCGCCGACAGTGAGTAAGAAATATAAGGATAGCCTGCGCGCAGATTGTAAACATAAAAATATAGTCCATAGAGTACAAGAACTGCTGCAATAAACAACCATCCTGTCACCGTCTGAAAGTAAGCTTTTACTTCTCTTTTTAATATCGCAAACATTATTTCCTGTCCTCCTTACTCTCTTTTCCAAAATAAGGCTTTACAAAATGGAGTTTTTTCTCCGGCAGAACTTCCTTCTGTGTCCCCTCTTTTTCCGTGAGTTCAAGGAACACATCCTCAAGAGATTTTGAAACGGGATTCATCTGCAGAATGACAAATCCATGGTTGACGCAGGAGTCAAACACCCGTTCCCTGATATCCATTCCCGGTTTTGCGATCAGATTCAGATGTGCACACGCTTCGTCCTTCTGCTCTAATGGAATGCATTTTTCAACTTCTGCGATCCCGGCAAATGTCTCCTGCACTGCCGCATTGTCTCCTTTGATCAGAAGTTCGATCTCCTGCGCCCCGGACATCTGTTTCATCAGATTTTCCGTGGAATCGCCTGCCACTAATTTTCCTTTGGAAATAATGAAAATATGATCACACACTGCAGATATTTCAGACAAAATATGCGAACTTAAAATAACCGTATGATTTTTGCCAAGTTCTTTGATGAGGTCACGGATCTCGATGATCTGTTTTGGATCAAGTCCGACCGTCGGTTCGTCCAGAATGATGATCTCCGGATACCCCAGCACTGCCTGTGCAAATCCAACTCTCTGCCTGTAGCCTTTTGACAGGTTACGGATCAGTCTTGACTGCTGTGCGGTGATTCCGGTCGTCTCCATCGCCTCCTCCACATATTTATTTCTCAGACTTTTTTCGAGCTTCTTTAACTCTGCCACAAAGTTCAGATACTCCCTGACTGTCATATCCACATAAAGAGGCGGGATCTCCGGCAGATATCCCACACATTTTTTTGCCTCTTCCGGCTGTGCAAAAATATCAAATCCGTTGATTTTTACCTCTCCGCTGGTTGCACCTAAATACCCTGTAATAATGTTCATCGTGGTAGATTTTCCGGCGCCGTTTGGTCCTAAAAATCCATAAATTTTTCCTGGTTCCACAGTCAATGTCAGATCATTCACTGCAATATGGTCGCCATATTTTTTTACCAGATGGCTGATCTCGATCACAATGTTTTCCTCCTTACTTCCGGCTCGCATGAAAATCGCGAAATCCGTCTGTTTTTACGAATTTCGCAACTGTCGGTTTTCGATAGTACTATCTTATCGAAAAAATGTGTTTTCTTTTGGAAAAAAATGTGATAACTTTGTGAAACGACGATTTTTCTCTTCTTAAGTACCTGCTATTTAAACATATATATTGTATTTCTTCAGATCCTCTTTGACCTGCCCGATCGTCTCAAAGCAGATTCCGTGGATTCCGGCTTTTTTTGCTCCCTCGATATTTTCCATCCGGTCATCGATAAATACACACTCATCCGCTGTGAGCTGATATTTTTTTAATAATGTCTCATAGATTTCCACATCCGGTTTGACCTGTCTCACACTATAAGAAAAGATATCGCCGTCTGTCAACAGTAAGAAATCCAGCGCATTGTCCTTCGTTCTCTGATAAGTCCAATCTCCATAGTTAGAAAGAATATACACATGCAAGCCTTCTTTTTTCATATTGGAAATCCATTCTTTCGTATAGGAAAACTGTGTGATTGCCAGTTCCAGATGATTCCAGAACAGATTGATCTCTTTTTTATATTCCGGTGCCTTCTCATAAAATGCCTGTAGGATCTGTTCATCTGACCAGACGCCACGGTCTGTCTCAAGCCAGACCGGAGTATTGACCGTAGCATCCGCTACCACTTTCACTGTCTTATCATCAAATCCAAGTTTTTTCATTGCGTCTTCCGGCTCCCACGCCACAAGAACTTTCCCGACATCTAAAATTATATTCTTTACCATACAATCCTCCATGTTTTGTCACAAAAGGCAGGGTGCCACTGCACGCCTGCCTCAGTCTCTTTATTTATTGCGGTAAATGATATCTTCTCTTCCTGGTCCGTTAGAAACCATTGTGATCGGGTATCCGATCTGTCCTTCAATGAACTCAATGTAATTTCTGCAGTTTTCCGGAAGATCCTCGTATTTCTTAATTCCACGGATATCACATTTCCATCCCTGAAGTTTTTTGAATACTGGTTTTGCTTTCTCTAATTTTGCAGTTACAGGGAAGTCTGTGGTTACTTCTCCGTCGATATCGTATCCAACACATACCGGGATCTCATCTAAGTATCCTAATACGTCAAGTACGGTAAGCGCTACATCCGTTGTTCCCTGCAGACGGCATCCATACTTACTTGCAACACAGTCATACCATCCCATTCTTCTTGGACGTCCGGTTGTTGCTCCGAATTCACCGCCGTCTCCGCCGCGTCTTCTCAGTTCGTCTGCCTCGTCTCCAAAGATCTCGCTAACGAATGCTCCTGCTCCTACTGCGGAAGAGTATGCTTTACTTACTGTTACAATCTTCTTGATCTCATATGGTGGGATGCCTGCTCCGATCGCACCGTATGCTGCTAAAGTAGAGGAAGATGTTACCATTGGATAAATTCCATGATCCGGATCTTTTAAAGTACCAAGCTGGCCTTCCAATAAGATCTTTTTGCCTTCCTTAATCGCTTTGTCTAAGAATAAAGAAACATCTCCGACATATGGAGCGACCATGTCTCTGTACTCATGCAAAGTAGCTAATAACTCTTCTTCTTTTAATAATGGTTTGTGATACATATGCTCAAGCATAATGTTCTTTGTCTCGCAGGTACGTTTTACTTTTGCCTGCAATAATTCCTCATCGAATAACTCACTTACCTGAAAACCGATCTTTGCATATTTGTCTGAATAAAATGGTGCGATACCGGACTTGGTAGAACCGAAAGAATTCTTTCCAAGACGCTCCTCTTCATACTGATCGAAAAGAACGTGGTAAGGCATAACCATCTGTGCTCTATCTGAAATCATGATTTTTGGTGCAGGCACATTGCGGTCTGTGATTGATTTGATCTCACTCATTACTTTCGGGATATCCAGTGCGACACCGTTTCCGATAATGTTGGTGATGTGGCTGTGGAATACACCGGATGGCAATGTATGTAATGCAAATTTACCATAGTTGTTTACGATGGTGTGACCTGCATTTGCTCCACCCTGAAAACGGATAACGATGTCCGCTTCATCTGCAAGCATATCTGTGATTTTTCCTTTTCCCTCGTCGCCCCAGTTAGCGCCTACTACTGCTGTAACCATTTGATTTTCCTCCTGCATAAAAAAAGTGATGGTCTGTAAAAACCATCACGCTTTCCTGTTTTTACTTTATGATTATACACGAATATATGTCATAAGTAAAATTAATATTCATTATATTTGATATAATTGTTTATTATATTATAATATTCCATATGCCATCAGACACCATTGGTTTCAGAAACATGGAAACCAAAAGCGTAACTGCCAGAATCAGGACAGGTTCATATCGTACCAAAATTCCTTTCGAATCCACTGATTTTAAAGAGAACGGAAAAGAAAATCTTCTGCTTATTTCATATCCCAGCACAGTTCCTGCCGTATTGGTGATCAGATCATCAATATCCGTAAGCCTGAATGTAAATATCTGTAATAGTTCAATCCCCAGTGATACCGCGAGTCCCATGAAAAACATGGTTTTGAAAGACCGGTAATTCTTCCAGACCGCAGGTACAAAAAATCCCATCGGTATAAATAAAATGATATTCAAAATCGTATTTTTCATATATGCAAACGGACTGTTTACAATGTCTGCAAACGGTATCAGATTCAGACCAAAATCTATCTGAAATGTCACAACCGCAGGAACACCCACAACTGAAAACAAAGCAATCGCATAAAATGCAAATATCAGTTTTACACAAAATGGTTTAAATTCCCATTTCCTGTAGATTGTACACTGCAAAATAGCCAAAGCAGGAATCACAAAAATAGCAGCTGAGACACAATCTATCCCGATTGATAATAAACGCATCATTGACGTTTCCCCCCTAAATATCCTGATCCTGCATATAAATTTATCATATTACTGCCCGTAATCCCATTGATATTCTATTAAGATTGATGAAGAATTGATGAACTTTTTCTGACATTTTTTCACTACGGAACAGGCAGAAAATCATATAATTTTTCTGCCGCTGCCGACATCGGCGCACGCTCGTTTGAGACAATGCAAAACTCGCGTTCCGGTATCGCCCTATCAAATTTCAATACGAATAATTCCCCGCTTTCGATATATTTTTCTGCGAAATCCGACACGACACTGGCAACACCGAGGTTGCGCACTGCAAACTGAATGAGCATATCGCTCGTCGCAAGTTCAAATTCCGGCCGGACAAATGTGCCGCGCTCTGCCAGATAATCCTCCACATATTTTCTTGTGGAAGTGCTGCCCTCTAAGCACATGACCGGAAGATTTTCAAGCTCTTTATAGCTTAATTTTCCACCTTTTAAATACTCAAACTTTTTTCCCGCCACAAAGACATCCTGAATTTTGCGGACAGGTGTCATTTTAAAATCATATTTATTGTTCACCGGGGTACTGATGATCCCAAAATCAATTTTTCCGTCCTGTAAATGTTTCAACGTCTCCGGTGTCGGGGCATTCGTCACGGTCACCTTGATCTGTGGAAATGCATCATGGAACGCTTCTAAATAAGGAAGCAGATAAAACTGCAATGTCATGTCACTGGCACCCACACAGATTTCTCCGGCATCTAAGTTTAACATCTCCGAGAGTTTTTTCTCCCCGGTGAGGATTGTCTCATATCCTTTTCTCACATATTCTGCAAGCAGTCCGCCTTCTTTTGTCAAGCGCACGCCTTTGGATGTCCGCACAAAGAGAGCACAGGAAAGATCACTTTCTAAATGCTTGACTGCCTGGCTGACTGCCGGCTGTGAGATGGAAAGTGCCTCTGCTGCGAGGGAGATACTGTTGTATTTGGATACATAATAAAAAATTTTGTAGTATTCGAGGTTTGTCTGCATTATTTTACTCCGTGATTTTACTGTGACTTGCAAATAATTGCTTTCTTATTATAACAGTTTCCCACGAAAAAATCTTTTCTTTTGCGAAAACAAAAAATTTATATTTTTTCGCAAAAATAAACATTGTCTTTTTGCGGTCCATGCCTTATACTAAGTTGCTGAAACGTAAAGAATATGCGTGTTGAGGCTAAAAAACACGGACAGATTTTTAACTATTTTATAAATCAAGGAGTACAGATTATGACAAAAGACATGACAATGGGAAGCCCGCTCAGAATGATCTTACTTTTTTCCGTTCCGGTTTTACTGGGAAATATTTTTCAGCAGTTTTATAACATGGTGGATACGATCATTGTCGGGCAGTATCTTGGTGAGGATGCTCTGGCTGCGGTAGGCTCTACCGGATGTCTGATGTTCCTTGTATTAGGATTTGCAAATGGTATTGCGCAGGGATTTGGCGTTATGGTCTCCCACGCCTTCGGTGCAAAAGATTTCAAGCTGTTAAAGCATTATGTCGCACTCTCCCTGATACTGACTGCCATTGTATCGTTACTTCTGACTATCCCTACGGTGGCAGCTTCCAGACAGTTTCTTATTTTAATGAAAACACCGGACAATATCTTAGGACTCGCAGACTCTTATATTAAAGTCATTTTCGCAGGTATCCTGCTCACGATGTCCTACAACGTTGCCGCCGGTATTTTAAGAGGGATCGGCGACAGCAAAACACCGCTGTATTTCCTGATTCTCTCTTCCTTTTTAAATATTGTGCTCGACCTGTTTTTGATCGTCGTCGTAAAACTTGGAACCGCAGGCGCTGCCTATGCAACGATCATTGCGCAGGGTGTCTCCGCACTGCTTTGCTTTATTTATATGTTCCGCAAATTCGACATTTTAAAAACCAGCCGGGAAGATTACTATCTCGACGGATACGGTGTGTTCAATATGCTTTCCATCGGTATTCCGATGGCGCTCAACTATTCCATCACCGCTATCGGAACCATGATCCTGCAGGGTGCAGTCAATATTTTCGGTTCCAGTGTTGTGGCTGCCTTCACTGCCGCCTCCAAAGTGGAAAACCTCTCCACCCAGACCATGCCGACACTCGGCACTGCGATTGCCACCTACTGCGGTCAGAACCTCGGCGCAGGAAAATACAAACGTATCTACGAGGGAATGCGCAAAGGATTTTTCATCTGCATTTTTATCTCGCTTGCTGCCTCTGCCATCTGCGTATTCGGCGGACGTTTTATTGTGAGCTGGTTTGTGAGCAATCCTTCTGAAGAAATTTTCGACTATGCCATGCAGTATCTGAACACCATCAGTTTCTTCATGCTGCCGCTCGCATGGATTTTCCTTTACCGGAACGCCCTGCAGGGCTTAAACCGCGGACTTGTTCCAATGTTAAGCGGTGTTGTGGAAATGGTGTGCCGTATTATCGTGATCGCCGTCACCTTAAATCCGTTCGGTTACTGGGCAGTCCGTCTGGCAAGCCCGATCACATGGCTGTTCACCGGAATCCTTCTGATCGTAACGTATTTTATCTGGGAAAAACAGAGCCGGAAAAAACATTCCGGTTCATCGGACTAAAATTTTAGTTTTCCACCCCACTTCTGAACAGTCTCCACAAGCTGTATCAGATACCGGAACACTGGCTCCGTGATGACTGCGAACACAATCATGAGCATTGCACATTTTCCTGTGACCGCCGTGATCGCAAACAGTTCACTGAAAAACAGCATACAAAATAACCAGCCGATGACCATCGCTGCGATCAGGATCGCATGCGGTGTTGTCATCGGTTTTGCTATATGATAAAGGATCATGAAGCCGACAACTGCGATCAGGATCGTGCACGACGTGGAAACGCACTCTTTTTCCACTCCGAACTCCCTGCAGAAAATCACCAGACCGCTCACCACGATAAAATCTGTAATCCCAGCCGGAAGCGCCTGGATCAGGACATTGGTAAGAAAATGCCCATGGATCTGATTCCGGTTCTGCTCCAGCGCCAGAAAAAATGACGGAATCCCAATCGTAAAAACACTGATGAGCGACACCTGCGATGGCTCCAGCGGATAATCAATCAGAAACAGCATGGAAAATACGGCTAAGAGCATGGAGAAAATGTTCTTGACCAGATAAAGGCTGGCAGTGCGCCCGATGTTGTTCACCACCCGCCGCCCTTCCATGACAACCGCCGGCATTTTATTGAAATCGTTATCGAGCAGCACAAGCTGTGCCACATGCGAAGCCGCCTCACTGCCTGATGCCATCGCAATGCTGCAGTCTGCATCTTTTAACGCAAGAATATCGTTCACGCCGTCTCCGGTCATTGCCACGGTCTTTCCCTGCTCTTTTAATGCCTGCACCAGAAGACGTTTCTGCTCCGGTGTCACCCTGCCGAACACCGTGTATTTTTTTGCTGCCTTCCGCACTGCCTCCGCTGTTTTCAACGTTGCTGCGTCCACCTGTTTTTCCGCATGGCGGATTCCCGCTTTCTTTGCAATCTCCGATACCGTGACCGGATTGTCCCCGGAGATCACTTTCACTTCCACTCCCCGCTTGGAAAAGTAACGGAATGTATCCATTGCCCCCTCACGAATTGCATTGTTGAGCAGGATAAATGCAATGGGAGTTGCATTTTCTGTCAGTTCTTTTCCATCCAGATTCCCCTCATACTCTGCAAATACAAGCACACGATATCCCTTTTCCAGAAATACTTCGATTGTTCCCTGAACAGCCGCATAATCCTGCCGCAGCACAAATTCCGGTGCGCCGACCACATAAGCTTTTCCTGCCAGAACCACTCCGCTGTATTTTGTGGCAGACGAAAACGGGACGATTTTTTCTGCACTGTTTTCCATCGGCTCCGTAAAATACTGCTGCAATGCCTCCATCGTTGCATTGTCGCACGGCAGGGCACGCACACAGTCAGAGAGCAGCTTTGCAATTTTATTTTTGTCTTCCGATTGCTGGTCTGCTTCCTGTTCTTTCGCTGCAAGGTTCTGGTCTTTTGCAAGGATAAACTGTGCCACTTCCATTTCCGGCACGGTAATGGTTCCGGTCTTATCCACACACAGTACATTTACCCGCGCCAGTGTCTCGATACATTTCATGTCATGGATCAGTACCTTTTGTTTTCCAAGCCTCATCACCGACACCACCATCGCCACACTTGCAAGAAGGTACAGGCCTTCCGGGATCATTCCGAGAATAGCCGCCACCATGCCCGTCACACTATCTTTCATCGTTGCCCCGGAAAAAAAGTATTGCTGTAAAAACAGGATCGCCCCGATCGGCAAGATGATCACGCCCACGGTCTGCACAAGGCGGTTCAACGCCCGGATCATCTCCGACTGCTCGCCCTCTTTTGTCTGTGTTGCCTGTAACATCAGTCCTGAAATATAAGAATCTTTTCCCACTTTTTCGAGTTTTGCCAGGCACTCTCCCGATATCACAAAACTCCCCGAGAAAAGCGGATCTCCCTCTTTTTTTATAATCTCATCGGCCTCCCCTGTGATCAAAGCCTCATTGACCGTGATATTGCCGGATAACACCAGTGCGTCCGCCGGGATCTGTCCACCCGCCGAAAGCGTTATCACATCATCCTGCACCAGTTCATCCGCCAAAACCTCCTGCTCACTTCCATCCCGCCGGACCGTAATTTTCGGTGTGTTTAATATTGTAAGATCATCCAGGATTTTTTTGGAACGCAGCTCCTGGATGATTCCGATCAACATATTTGCAATAATTATAGGTAAAAAAGTAAGATCCCGAAAGGACCCCACCACGATCAGAAGAATCGTAATGATCAAAAAAATAAGATTATAATAAGTTACAACATTTGAGCGGATGATCTGTGCCACTGTCTTTGTGGAAGAATCTACGCTTTCATTCGACAACCCTGCCTTTTTCCGAAATTCCACTTCAGCAGTGGACAGTCCACTCATATTCTGGCACATTCTGCATCTCTCCATCTCACTTTATGATGCTTTAGTATGCCCTGTTTTTTATTAAACTATTTGAACAATCGCTAATTGTTCTTTATTTTGCTTTTAATGCCCAGACAGCTTTGATCTGGCTTCTGATTTTTCCATAGTCCCATTTCTGACCACTGCGGTATAAAGAAAACGGATCGTTAATGGAAAATCCTTCATCATCATAATCATAGAGCAGGATAAAATGTCCCCCTGTAGTGAAATCTCCCTGCCGCACGGAGCAGATCACGATGTCTCCCTGATCTAAGTGCTGTTTGATCTCAATCTGGCTGATATTGATCTGCTCGGAGCGGACACCATAAGCTGCCGCCCCTTCTGTCATAAGCGACCACATCGTTCCTGTGCCGGACATATAGTAACCTTCCTGCATGGCAAATTTTGCGATTGCAGCCGGAGTTGCCTCCTCGTTTCCAGTCAGCGCAACTACTGCCATCGCCAGTGTTGTCGGACCGCATCCGCTGATCGCGACATTGCTGTCATCCCCATATGCAAGGCAGCCCCAGCGTTTATCCCACTGTAAAAAGAGCGGATATTCTTCCTGTAACTCTTTCTCTGTCAGTTCTGCTTTATCATAATCCCTTGTATTCCCTTTGTAATCAGCTACAAATGCGATCATTTCCGGATTATTTGCCAGATTGATCAGTAATTTTTCCGGATATTTCTCTGCATTTTCCACGATCTGTGCGTAGCGTTCATCTGACGCTTCCATCTGTTCTAACTGTCTGATTGCCTGATTTAAGGAATAATCTACCGGTTTTGATAACACAACCTGTGGAATCTCCGCAAACGGATCATTCGTTTCTTCGCTGTCTGCCGGTTCTTCGACAGTTTCTGTAGCAGACTGTTCCTCTTTTTCCGTTCCATCTGCTGTTGTTCCATTATCTACGTTATTTGTAATTTGATTTTCTTTTTTCTCTTCACCGGAGTTATCCTGCGCTGATGCCAGCACTTCTTCTGTTTTTCCAAGTTTGATCTCAGGAAAATATCTTCCACAGACACATCCCAGTAAAAAAGATGTCAAAAGCATTACACTCAAAACGATTTTTCTTTTCCGTACAAGCTTTTTCTGTCTCAGTCTTCTTTCGTCTAATTCTGTCTGATTCTGTATCTGGCGCTGATTCTGCTCCTTCATCTATCGGTAACCTCTCTCGTATTTCTTTCTTGCGTAGCGTGTTCTATTATATACATAAACCCTGCAATTTTGCTACCCTCTTCATAAAATATTAATAAAACTTTGGGTTTTCTTTGGAATACTTACAGAAAAAAACAGGTGCCAAATGTATGATCCATTCAGCACCTGCCCTGTCCTGTCTGTTTTTATTTGTTGCTGAGATATTCGTGAATACCCTTAGCTGCTGCTTTACCGGCACCCATCGCAAGGATAACAGTTGCTGCACCTGTCACAGCGTCACCACCGGCATAAACACCTTCTTTGGAAGTTGCACCGGTCTCTTCTTCCGCAATAATGCATTTTCTGCGGTTGATATCAAGACCTTTTGTAGTGGATGAGATCAGAGGGTTTGGAGAAGTACCAAGTGACATGATCACAGTATCTGCCTCGATCTCATATTCAGAGCCCGGAATCTCAACCGGACTTCTTCTTCCGGAAGCATCCGGTTCGCCAAGTTCCATTTTGATCACTTTTGCACCCTTTACACAACCGTTTTCATCCACTAATAATTCGGTTGGATTCTGGAGAAGATCAAAGATGATACCCTCCTCTTTTGCGTGGTGTACTTCCTCTTTACGTGCCGGAAGTTCTTCCTCACCACGACGATATACGATATGTACCTCTGCGCCAAGTCTTCTTGCTGTTCTTGCAGCGTCCATTGCCACGTTACCACCGCCGACTACAATAACTTTCTTACCAGCTTTGATCGGTGTATCGTAATTGTCTAAGAACGCTTTCATAAGGTTATTTCTTGTTAAGAACTCATTGGCTGAGAATACACCCATTGCCTGCTCACCAGGAATACCCATAAATCTTGGAAGTCCTGCACCGGAACCAATGAAAACTGCCTCAAAGCCCTCGTTGTCCATCAACTCATCAATTGTAACGGATTTACCGATGACAACGTTGGTCTCAATCTTAACCCCTAATGCTTTCACGTTTTCCACTTCAGCGGCAACAACCTTCTGCTTTGGAAGACGGAATTCAGGGATACCATAAACTAACACACCACCTGCCTGATGTAATGCTTCGAAAATCGTCACATCATAACCAAGCTTTGCAAGATCTCCTGCACAGGTAAGACCTGCCGGGCCTGAGCCGATCACTGCTACTTTATGTCCATTTAACTTTTCTGCCTTTTTCGGTTTAATGCCATGTTCTCTTGCCCAGTCCGCAACAAAACGCTCTAATTTACCGATCGCTACAGGCTCTCCTTTGATTCCACGGATACATTTTCCCTCACACTGTGTCTCCTGTGGACATACACGACCACAGACTGCCGGAAGTGCGGAAGACTCACTGATCACATGATAAGCAGCCTCAAAATTACCTTCTTTTACTTCTGCGATAAATCCCGGAATATTGATAGATACCGGACATCCTTTCATACACTGTGCATTTTTACAGTTTAAGCAACGGGCAGCTTCTGCCATTGCTTCTTCTTCATTATATCCCAAACATACTTCTTCAAAGTTCGCTGCACGAACGGCTGGCTCCTGCTCACGAACCGGAACTCTAGTTAATACGTCCATTTTTTCCTCCTGATTCTATGTAACTGACCAGACAGCATTCTCTCTGATCTGACAAATTTCTGATTTTTAACTGTTACAATTGCCACATCCGCCGTGATGTGTTGCACCTTCCTGTAATTTCAACATTGCTCTTCCCTCTTCGGTCTTGTACTGAGCCTGTCTTCTCATCGCCTGATCAAAATCAACCAGATGTCCGTCGAACTCCGGTCCGTCTACACATGCAAATTTCACTTCATCGCCGACAACCAGACGACATGCACCACACATTCCGGTTCCGTCTACCATGATCGGATTCATGGAAACAACCGTTGGAATTCCTAATTCTTTTGTCAGTTTGCAGACAAATTTCATCATGATCATTGGTCCGATTGCCACACAGTGGTCATAACGGTTACCATTATCCCAGAGTTCCTGCAGCTGTGCAGTACCGGTTCCCTTGAAACCGTACGAGCCATCATCCGTTGTCACATAAAGGTTTGTGGCAACTTTTTTCATCTCATCCTCTAAGATCAGTAAATCTTTGTTACGGGAACCCATGATAACATCACAGTCAACGCCGTGCTCATGCAGCCATTTTACCTGAGGATAAACCGGAGCTGTACCAACACCACCTGCAACAAATAAAATTTTCTTTTTCTTTAATTCTTCGATATCTTCATGGATCAGATCCGATGGGCATCCCAGAGGTCCAACGAAATCTTCAAAAGCATCCCCTTCCTGTAAGCTTACCATACGCTCTGTGGAAGCTCCTACGGTCTGGAATACGATCGTGATCGTTCCCTCTTCCCTGTCGTAATCACAAATGGTAAGTGGAATACGTTCACCTTCCTCATCAATTTTTACAATCACAAACTGTCCCGGTTCGCAATACTGCGCAACACGAGGAGCCTTGACATCCATAAGATAGATCTTGTCTGCCAGTTTTTCTCTTCTAACGATTGGATACATGTTTTTCCTCCTTGTATATACTCACTGCCTTTTTCATCTCTGTAATCGTTTTCCTTAATCACGAATCTCCTATGAAAATATACATTTTTTTAGCATTACTTTATATAATAAAGGAAAAGCCGTTAGATTTCAACGGCTTTTCCCTTGTTTTATTGCTTTTTCATATAATTGAAACATACTAATTATTTATAGCTTCTATTCTTACTACACCACTATTATGCCTCCACTTTGGAAAACAGAATTCTGTCATTATCCAATGCCTTTCCGGCACGGACTGCAAACTGCTCTAACAGATCATCCACTGACATCTTTTCCCGTTCTTCCCCGGAAACATCCAGCACAATATTTCCCGAATCCATCATGAGGGTACGGTTTCCAAGTTCAAGCGCCTGATGCATGTTGTGCGTGACCATAAGGCAGGTGATGTTCTGCTCTGACACTATCTTTTTTGTGAGGTTCAGTACTTTCTCTGCGGTGGCAGGGTCTAAAGCTGCGGTATGCTCATCCAGCAGCAAAATCTTAGGAGTCACCATCGTTGCCATCAAAAGTGTGAGTGCCTGACGCTGTCCACCGGACAAAAGTCCGACCGGCTGCTTCATACGGTCTTCTAACCCCATGTCTAGCAGTGCGAGCTGCTCTCTGAATTTTTTCTTGTCCGCTGCCTTGATCCGGCTGAAATAGGCATTCTTTGAAGTAGTCGTGCGCAGGTAGGCAAGCGCCATATTCTCCTCGATCGTCATATGTGGTGCGGTTCCCTTCAATGGATCCTGAAACAAATGACCAATCACTTTACTGCGGACATGCTCTTTCTGATAGGTAATGTCCTCACCATCCAGCATGATCAGTCCTTTGTCTGCAAAAAAGGCTCCTGTTATCGCATTAAACAGCGTTGATTTTCCGGCTCCGTTGCTTCCTACGATCGTTGCAAAATCCCCCTGCTTTAAGGTGAGATTCAGATTTTTTAATGCACATTTTTCATTGACAGTTCCCGGATTAAAAGTTTTGCTGACATCGCGCATCACAAGCATTGCGTTCTTCTCTGCCATTATCTTTCTCCTCCTTCGCTGTCATTTTTCATAATCTCCTGAACGTATATCTGGTTCTGAGCCTTTGCGGCACGTTTCTGCCGGTAAAAATTCATCTGCTTTTTCAGATATGGGAATGCGATCGCCACGGCTACAATGATTGCAGAAACAAGTTTTAAACACTCTGCCGGTACATTTAATCTCAGGGCAACTGCCACGATAAAACGATACAGGCAGCTTCCTAAAATAACGCCGGTCACACGCTGTAACATACCGCCTTTTCCAATGATAGATTCCCCAATGATCAGGCTGGCGAGTGCGATTGTTACCATTCCGGTTCCAAGATTGATATCACAGGATTTCTGATACTGCGCAAGCAGTCCGCCGGAGAGACCGGTCAGGGCATTGGCAACACAAAGTCCGATCGTGATCATGGCACTTGTATTAATGCTGGAAGCTCTTACCATATCCGGATTATCTCCGGTTGCGCGGATGGAAAGTCCAAGCCTTGTATTTAAAAAGAAAGAGATCAGCACTCCTACAATGATAACGATCAGTGCAGCCACGATCAGTTTATACCACGTTCCACCGATTGCTGTTTTTGCCCAGGTAAAAACGGATTCACAGTTGAATAAGTTCATGTTGGAAGCGAATCCCATTACTGCAATATTAATTGTATACAATCCGGTATTTACGATGATTCCCGCCAAAATGGACTGAATCCCCATTTTTGTCTGTAAGAAAGCGGTCACAAAACCGGAGCAGACACCAGCTGCCATCGCTGCAAATAATCCCAGTATCGGATGACCTGCAAGTGTCACCGATGCACAGACGGCACATCCCAATGTAAAACATCCATCGGTCGAAAGATCCGCAATGTTTAAAATACTGAAGGATATAAATAATGCCAGTGCGACCAGTGCATAGATAAAACCAAGTTCTAATGCACTCTGTACAATTGATAATGTAATAATGGAACCCATACCTTAATTAAACTCCTCTGCTGTTACTGTCTCGATCAATTCGGAACACATATCTTTAAAGATAGAATAATCGATTCCGACTTTTTCTGCAATCTCTGTATTTACGGTTACGATACCGCTGTCTAATGTTTCTACCGGTGTTGTGGCCGGATCTGCTCCGTTTGCAAGAATGTCTGCAACCATGTCTGCTGTCTTTGTTCCGAGTGTCTCATAGTTGACGCCGTATCCTAAGAATGCTCCGTTTAAAGCAAAGGAATCTGCACTTGTGTAGTGAGGGATACCTGCGTCTGCAAATTTTTCAAAAATCGCAAGTTCTGCTGTCATAACAGTGTTGTCCTGTGGTGTAAAAATAGCGTCTACTTTTTCTGCCACCAGGGAATCTGCTGCTGCCTGGATCTCACCGGTTGTTGTACCTGTTTTTTCTACATAGGAAATCCCATGTTCATCGCAGTAATCTTTTGCCGCCTGAATAGCACTTGTGGAAGAATCCTGGCTCTTATCATACAGAAATCCGATTTTTGCAGCATCCGGATCCGCTGCCAAAATGAAATCCATGATCTGTGCCACATCAATTGCATCGGATGTTCCTGTAATATTGGCACCCGGAGCATCTGCACTTGCTACAAGTCCTGCTCCGACCGTATCTGATACTGCGGAAAATACAACCGGGATCTGATTATCTTCCGTTGCGTTCTGCATGATCATTGCTGCCGGCGTTGCGATCGGAATGATCACATCGACGCCCTCTGCCACAAGATCTGCTGCGATCTGATTTAAGGTAGAGGAATCTGCCTGACCATTATAGGTGTAATCTGCATAATCAAATGTCACACCAAGTTCTGCTCCTTTTGCATCCAGCTCTGCTTCAATTGCTTTCTCAATCTGGTTTAAGGATGCATCATCTACATACTGTACGATTCCAACTTTGTACACGGTTTTGTCTGCAGTATTCTGTGCAGTGTCCTTTGCGGTATCGGCTGCGTCTGCACTGCTCTCTGTTGTGTTCGTGCTGTTTCCTGCATTGGATGTGTCTGTGCTGTTTCCGCATCCACCGATCATTGCTGCTGCCATTGCCATTGTCAATACTGCTGCCATCATTTTTCTCTTCATCATTTTTTCCTCCAAATTTTAAGAATGTTTTTTTGAAAGAAATCCGTTTTGAAAGTTATAAGAATCATGTATTGCGGTTTTGTTTGCAAGTATAAAAAGAATCTCGCCTGCGAGATTCTCCGCCTGCGGCGGGTCGCAATATGCGACATGTTTCTTATCCGCCGCAGTGCGATCCTCACGGAGTGTTTTTTATGTAATGGAAACGAAGTTTCCTATTACATAAAAAACCGTCTCAAGCTGTTGCTTGAGACGGTAATAAAATCTTATTATCGCGGTACCACTCATCTTGACCATCCGGTCCACTCTCTCATGTACTATCATACACGCCTGATTGATAACGGGTTCGGTTCCCGGTGACTCCTACTGCTGATACATGGCTCTGTATGCTTCATGTATGTTGTTCAGGTCACCCTCGAAAGTCCATTCAGTAAAATGATCCATACTGCAATCCCACCACCTGCAGCTCTCTGTAATATCAACAGATTACTTACTACTCTTTCTCAACGGTTTTTCTTTATAGTGTTACTTTAATACATTAACGTATCTTTGTCAACACCTTTTTTATTTTTATGAGAAGTATACGAGTTCATCTTCCGGCTTCTCGGCTGGAGTTATGGAAATTGGATACAATACAGGACCTTTTCCCTTGTACTCTTTTGCGAATTCTACGTGTACTTCTGCTGTGATATTGATCCAGGATTTGTGCGGAATTTCATCCTCCCTATCGTATTTCGTTTTGAAGCCGATGAAGGTAACATCCTCCACACAGCAGGTCATTGCAAAACGTCCCGGAACCATAATTCCTTTTTTCAGTTTGTCCGGATTGTATACAAGTGCTAAGAAAGAAACTTTCTTACCCTCATACTTTTTCGGATTGTCCTGACAATCCATATACCAGATCGCATAATCTGCATCGGAAATTTCAATCTCATCCGCAGTAATGTCAAACGGTAACTCCTCCGGTCTCTCGTCAAGTGTTCCGTCCGCACGCTCATAGACAAGCTGTGCTTTCCGGTTTAATGCCTTGACATTTCTGCGGTATTTTCCTTTGTCTGTACTGTCATCACAGCGATTGAAGATCACGACATCTGCGGAAAAAAGCTGTTCCATGATCATTGTACGCATATTTGCAAGATACATATCGAAAGTCGTTGCGTCTACCGTGGCAAGCTGCTGTACGATCATCCAGTACTTTGGAAGTTCCATATCCATGAGTGTTCCCATCTGCCAGGTTCCGTTGTACTCTAAGAATACCTGCTCCGGCTGGTACTCGGTATTTACTTTTTTCAAAAAGTCCTCTGTAAAATCTGCCTCACTGTCTACCATGACAAGTTTTACATTATTTTTTTCAAGTTCTTCATCCGTAAACTCTGCATCGCCGTCTTCACAGCAGATGACAAGGCTTTTTCCCTCTTTTGCAAAACCCTGCTCAAATAAGGTGTCTTTGATGAGGGAGGTCTTTCCACTGTCCATAAAACCGGTAAATAAATATACTGGTATTTCGTTCATATATATTCTCCCTTATTAAATTCCGAATAACTCTTCTAATCTGTGTTCGTCAATGTTGCAGCCGATCACACAAAGTCTTCCTGTATAGTCAGGCTCGCCGTCACGAAGCTCATATTCACCCGGAACCATGTCAAAATAAATCCATGTGCCATTCTCATCTTCTACCATTCCCTTGGCACGGAGGATTGTTCCGTAATCATCTGTCTCGCAGAGAGTCTTTAATACATCCTCGATCTTTTCCTTCGTGAATTTGTGAGGCGTCTCTTTGCCCCAGCTTGTAAACACTTCATCTGCATGATGGTGATGATGATCGTGGTCATGGCATCCGCAGGTGCAGTTCTCGTCATGTTCATGATGGTGCTCATGGTCGTGGTCTTCATGATCGTGATGATGTTCATGTTCGTGGTCGTGGTCTTCATGATCGTGATGGTGTTCATGGTCGTGGTCGTGATCATGTTCTTCGTGATTGTGGTCATGATGGTGATGTTCATGCTCATGCTCCTCTGCCTCTTCTTTGGCATGCTGCTCAGCCATCAGTTTCATCTCAAGAGAATCTGCTCCCTCGATCACTTTTAAGATCTGCTCGCCTTTGATCGCATCCCATGCTGTTGTGATGATCGCAGCCTTAGGATTCAGTGACTGGATCTGTTTTACGCAAAGCTCTAACTGCTCAGGTGTTGCATTCTGACTTCTGCTCAGCACAACAACTGTAGCATATTCAATCTGGTTATTGAAAAATTCACCGAATGCTTTCATCTGCTTGCTCGCTTTTAAAGCATTTACGACAGTTACGAGTCCGTTTAATTTAACGTCTTCCTCTTTCTCGATATCGATCACAGACTTCATAACATCGGATAACTTACCGACACCGGATGGCTCGATCAGAATGCGGTCCGGATGATATTTGTCAATCACTTCGTGAAGATTCTTTCCGAAATCACCTACTAATGAGCAGCAGATACAGCCGGAATTCATCTCGGTGATCTGGATTCCTGCATCTTTTAAGAAACCGCCGTCGATTCCGACTTCACCGAACTCATTCTCGATCAGAACGATCTTCTCGCCCTTAAATACCTCATCGATCATTTTTTTAATAAATGTGGTTTTTCCTGCTCCTAAGAAACCGGAAATAATATCAATTTTTGTCATAATAAATCCACTCCTTTTTATGTCTTGATAATATGCAAAATGCAGATTATCATGGTTACATTGTATTATCTTTGTCTGCCCGGATCACACTTTCTGCCCGAACATTCCTATTTTACTCGATTATTTTATAAAATGCAAATTTTGTGCAATTTTTAATAATTATTTTATACCCTGTTTATTTTTATCCATTATATCCGAAAACACTTCTGCATATCCTTGTATGTACCGAGAACCAAAAGGGTATCTTCACTGCTTAGTTCCATATCCGGACCAATCGCCATATTCATCTTTCCGTCTGTTTTGATCGCCAGAATACTGATGCTGTACTTTTTACGGATATCCAGTTCACCGATCGTTTTTCCGATCCAGTCTCCCGGCACCTCCACCTCAAAAATAGCATGTGAATCATCCACTTCGATATAATCATGGATATGATCTGCCGTATAGCGGATCGCTGCCCAGTTGGCGATCTGTTTTTCCGGATAAATGACTTCGTCTGCTCCGTTGCGAAGCAGGAACTTTGCCTGTACATCCCGCTCTGCACGCGATATGACCATTTTAGCGCCAAGTTCTTTCAAAAGAGAAGTTGTCTCCAGGGAATTCTGGAAATTGCCTCCGATCGTCACAAAACAAATATCATAATTTTTGATTCCAAGCGACTCCAGAAAATTCTCATTGGTACTGTCACCGATCTGTGCGTCTGTAACATACGGAAGTATTTCATTGACAAGATTTTCATTCTCATCCACAGCCATTACTTCATGTCCAAGCTCATTCAACTGGTATGCAACATGCTTTCCAAATCTTCCGAGTCCGATAAGCAAAATATTTTTCATTATAATTTTCTCCTTTATCCAACAGTTATTTTATCAAGCGGTCTTTTTGCTCCGCTCTGGATTTTTACTGAAATTGCAGCATATATAAGTGTCAGTCCGCCAACTCTTCCAAGATACATCAAAACAACCAATATCAGATGTGATACCAGTCCAAGCTCCGTTGTGATCCCTAATGTAAGTCCTGCCGTGCCCACTGCCGATGCTGTTTCAAAAAGGCAATCCGATAATGCAACATGTTCTATCTGACTGATTGCAATTCCACCTGTGAAAAACAAAAAGAAATACAAAATAGCGATTGTTGCTGCATTTTTTACCACTGTATTATCAAATCTTCTTCCAAAAACCTCTGTTTCTGCCTCTCTTCCAAATGTTGCAAATGCATTCAGTATCAGCACTGCGATCGTTGTTGTCTTCATACCTCCTGCCGTTGATCCCGGAGATCCACCGATCAGCATCATCAAAGTCATGATTGCTTTGGAAGAATCGTTCATTGCACCAAGATCTGCCGTATTAAAGCCTGCCGTCCGAAGAGTTACCGACTGAAAAAAAGAAGCCAGTATTCTTTTTCCCATAGAAAATCCGGCGAAATCACTCAGAAAGAAAAAAATAGCCGGCAGTAAAATCAAAACAGCGGTGGTAACAAGGATAATCTTACTCTGCAGACGGTAACGTTTCAAGTTCCATTTGTTTGTACAAAAATCATCCCAGGTCAGAAATCCGATGCCACCGATCACGATCAAAAGCATAATCACAAGATTGATCAGTGGATTGGCAATATATCCTGTCAGAGATGGAAATGTCTGTTCCGTCGTTCCAAGTATGTCAAAACCTGCATTGCAAAAAGCCGATACCGAATGGAAGACTGACATCCAGATTCCTTTCCATCCATAATCCCTGCAAAATACAGGAAGCATGAGAATGGCACCGACCAATTCGATCAGAAATGTTCCCTGTAGAATAAATTTCGTAAGCCGGACAATTCCACCTACCTTCGGTGCTGAAATTGCATCCTGCATCGTGCTCCGCTGCATTAACGAGATCTTTCTCCCCGATACCATTGAAAAAGATGCAACCACAGTGATGACTCCCAATCCACCGGTCTGAATCAGAAGTAAGATCACTGCCTGACCAAACGCCGACCAGTAGCTTCCTGTATCCACGACCACAAGTCCTGTCACGCAGACAGCTGATGTCGCAGTAAATAAAGTTTTATCAAACGGTGTCACAACTCCGGCAGAAGATGAGATCGGAAGCATTAAAATAATTGCTCCAAGTAATATCACACCTGCAAATCCAAATGCGATCATCTCAAACGATGACATTTTCTTTTTTTTACGTATAAGTTCCGGCATATCAATTCTCCTCTTTTTCTGCTACTTTCATTTTATTTGTGGAACTGCATATTGTAAAGCTTTTCGTAAGTTCCCTTCCTGTCCATCAGTTCTTCATGTGTTCCTGATTCTTCGATACCATCCTCAGATAAAACAATGATCTTCTCTGCGTTTTTGATGGTGGAAAGCCTGTGTGCAATTACAAATGTGGTACGGTTTTTTGCAAGCTTCTCCAATGAATCCTGTACTACTTTTTCACTCTCATTGTCAAGTGCGGAGGTTGCCTCATCAAAAATAAGGATCGGTGGATTTTTAAGGAAAACCCTTGCAATGGACAATCGCTGCTTCTGTCCGCCGGAAAGCTTGATCCCGCGCTGTCCGATGTCCGTCTCATAACCGTTTGGAAGTGACATGATAAACTCATGCGCATTGGCGTTTTTTGCTGCCTCGATGACTTCCTCTCTTGTCGCATCCGGTTTTCCGTAACGGATATTGTCAAAAACAGTTCCAACAAAAAGATACACATCCTGCTGCACAATGCCGATGTGGTCGCGCAGACTCTTTAAGGTGAGATCACGCACATCTTTTCCATCGATTTTTACTGCGCCGCCCGTCACATCATAGAAACGTGGAATGAGGGAACAGAGCGTACTTTTTCCTGCGCCGGAGGAACCGACTAATGCCATGTAAGCCCCCGCCGGAACATTTAAACTGATATGGTTCAACACTTTTTCCGTGTTTTCCTCATACTGGAATGAAACATTTTCAAAAGTAATATCTCCTTTTACATCCTTAAGTTCCACTGCATCTTTTTTGTCCTCGATATCCGGATGAATGGCGAGGATCTCCTGAAAACGCTCAAATCCGGTATAACCGTTCTGGAACTGCTCTGTGAAATCAATGAGGGTGCGGACCGGATCCGTAAACACACTGATATAGAGCATAAATGTGACAAGGTCGCTGACATCCACACTGCCTTTTGCGATCAGCACCGTACCTGTCAGGATCACACTGACCTGAATGAGTGTCGTAAACGCTCCAAGCCCTGCCTGATAACTTCCCATGTAAAAATAGCTGTTTTTCTTGGCTGCAAGGAAACCGTCATTGCCTTGCTTAAACTTGCGGTTTTCAATCTCTTCGTTGGCAAAAGATTTTACCACCCGGATACCGGATAAGTTGTCCTCGATCTGCGCATTGATGTCCGCAATTTTTACACGGTTCTGTTTGAATGCGAGACGCATTTTTTTATTCAGGACAAATGCATAGATCAGCATGAACGGCAATATTGCAAAGGCTGCAACTGCGAGCATTGGGCTGATGTTCACAAGAATGATCAGTGCTCCGGCAATTTTGATCACGGACAGAATGATGTTCTCAGGTCCATGATGCATCAGTTCGCTGATATCAAAAAGATCGGTTGTGATACGGCTCATCAGCTGTCCGACTTTCTGGTCATCATAAAAGGAAAAGGACAGTTTCTGGTAATGTGCGAAAATTTCCGCACGCATGTCATACTCGATTTTCGCTCCCATCACATGTCCGTAATTACAAATGTAGAATTTACTGTAACAGTCAACCGCCACCAGCGCAAACAGTCCAATGGCAATGTATGCTGCCTGATGCAAAATCTCTGCCGGCTCACGGTACACAAGATTGTAGGTCACATACCGCACGACCAGCGGAATGATCAGGGCAACCGCCGCAGAGAGCGTTGCAAAAAACATGTCTGTCCAGAACACACGCATGTAAGGTTTATAATAGGTGAGCATTTTTTTCATGGTTCCACTTTTTTTCATAAATTCCGGTTCTCCTCTGCATAAGATAAGACTGATACATTCTTTTATGCATCAGTCTCATTCAAATTCATATGATATTATTTTAGACGTAAAGCTGAAATTGTCAAGCTTTTCCCCTACGCCGGATATGCTGCTTATTTTCTCTTTTCAAACCCATACACCCATTTTCCACGCAAAAATAAAGCAAGGAAAATGACCGAACTAATACTCCAGGTCAATGGATACGCCCAGAAGATCACGCGGATATCCGGGATAAAATGAACCGTAACCGTGATATAGCTTACACGGAACAGACACCATACACACAGCATGACGATCATCGGAACCGATGCATTTCCCGAACCACGAAGCACCGCAGCGATGCAGTGGGAAAAAGCCAGCAGAAAATAGAACAATGCAATGGTTCTCGACTGCATAACTCCATAATGTACTACATCCGGTTCACTGTTAAAGGCTGCAATAAGCACCGGTGCGGCTGTATAAATCACAACTCCGATCAATTCTGCAATGATAATCGAACAGAGAACGCCAAACCTCGCTCCTTTTTTTGCACGGTCATACTGCTTTGCACCCAGGTTCTGGCTGACAAAAGTGGTCAGCGCCATCGTAAAACAGGTCACCGGCAGAAACGCAAATCCTTCGATTTTGGAATAAGATCCACATCCTGCCATCGCCATTTTTCCAAATGCATTGATATTTGTCTGCACAAAAACATTCGCAATGGCGATCACAGAATTCTGAAAGCCGGACGGCACACCGTTTTGTATGATCTGCCACAGCATCTGGCTGTCAAAACGTATTTTATTTAACTGAAGCCTATATTCTTCTTTTGCTCTTAAAAGATGGATCAGACATAAGAATGCACTTATAAATTGGGAAATCGCTGTTGCCAAAGCGGCTGCACCGACTCCCATCCCCAATCCTGAAATAAAGAAAATATCCAGCACCACATTGATACAGGAAGAAATGATCAGATAAATCAGCGGATGCCTGCTGTCGCCAACCGACTGCAAAATCCCGACAAAAATATTGTACATGATTACTCCGATAGAGCCTGCAAAATAAGTGCGGAAATAGGTGATAGATTCCGGAAGCACCTCTGCGGGTGTTCCCATCAACACCAGGATCTTCGGTGCTAAAAGCATGCCGATCACTGTCAATGCAATTCCTGCTGCAATTCCAAACGCAACCGTTGTGTGGATTGATTTCTCCAGATTTGCCCTGTCTTTCGCTCCATAATATCTGGCAATTACAACACCTGCACCCATTGCGATGCCATTGATAAATCCAACCATCAGAAAAATCAGATTCCCGGATGAGCTGACTGCCGCCAACGCATTGCTGCCGAGATAATTTCCTACGATCAGTGAATCTGCCGTGTTATACAATTGCTGAAACAAATTTCCAAGAAACAGCGGAATCGCAAATAAAATAATTTTTCTGGAAATGCTTCCCTCTGTCATTCTTGTTTTATCTTCTGTTCTCATCATTACTTCCTCGTATCTTTTTCTGCTCTACGCTCTGACTCTAATAATAGGTACTATCTATAGTATAGTTTTTTTCGTGTAAAATCAACAAGTTTTGAGGATTATAAGAGATTTGGATTGAACAAAATCTTGAGTTACATAACTAATGCTGCTCCATATAATCAATAAATTCCGTTGTCTTAGACCAGTACTTAATCCCCCAATTTTCAAAATTCCATTCATCCATGTAATTGTTACATTCATAGTCAATATACTCTTTTAATATTCTTTCATTTGCTACATCAATGTCTAACATTCTTGGAATTCTGATTCCTGTCTGCAACAGTCTGTTATAATCATTTTGTTCTGCTTCGATTTTATTGCCAAATGAGTAATATTCACATGGCTCATGGTGTATCTGTTTTAACACATAAAATTTACCTTCCCGTTCTGCCAAATAGGAATAACCACCTTTTCCATGTCCTAATAACTTCACAATTTTATATTCTTTCTGATTAACATTCATAACATCCTGCATTATCGTCCCCCCTGTTTATTCGGCAAAGTATATTCCTTGAATCCGACCACTAACGTAGCGTCAGGCTTTTGCATTGCAATTAACATTGTGTTGTTAAAGCTGTAATTATGAAATTTTGACATGGTATTCAGATAAATCTTGTACTTCTCGCTTTCAAAAAGTTCCTTGATACCCTACTCCAACTTCTCCGTTATTTCCTGTACTTTCTGTTTTTCTGTTTTAGCGTCTGCCATTGTTTTTGTTTCTTAATTGTCTGTTTCTATGCTATTAAATTTCTCCCTTTTCGGAAAAGTGTTTCTGATATTACTTAACCCAAACTATCCTGTTATTTATACATTTTAAGAAGTTAATGCAATTTGAGCTATTGATTTGCTTGGATATGATAAAGATTAGTTTTGCTGACTGGATTGAAATTGAGTTTAGGTTTAAAACATAATAAAAGCTATCCAATTTTTTTGACCGGGTAGCCTTTGTAAAATTTATTCTGCTGGAACTTCTGTGGCTGTGAGTGATATATACTCTGAAAAAATGGCATTTACCACAGCTTTCCTTTCGTCATCCAGTGATAAATAGTTCTGATTTACATTATCGTTGAATGTACCACAATCGGAATGATATTTGTATGTTTCTTCGTTGATTGTAATTTCAATGTTGCTTAAACAATCAGTTGTACCTTCTGTATTCCATGCATCACCACATAATATATTAGATATAGTTCTGATATCCTCATTTTCAGTGATGTTCGCATTTTCTCCTGTGAAAACATTATGAATACTTACTACTGCAACTGGGTCTATCATAAGTTCACTACTGGCCAGGACTTTTTCTGTTGCAAAAACCCACCATTTTTCATTCATATTAATCTCGATTATGCCTTCTTGTGAACCATATTGATATCCATAGCCTGTACCAAAGTTAGATTGATTGTCTTTTGTTGGCTTTTCACTTCCGTCTACTTCTGACGTAATCTCTCCATCCATAACACCACAACGGGCTTCTACTGTACTTTCATGACCTGTGTCAATATATAACTCGCCATTTACCATGACCATAGGAATTAAATCCCATTGTTCTGCTTCTTTGACAACTTTGATACCGTAAACCTCTGTTATCTGTGCTGGATAACTTTCTGCAATTTCTCCGTTATATGCTATTTCAATAATGTCACCAACATTTGGTTGTGGAGCAGTACCTATGTTTTTCATTGGTACTGTAATCAGATCTGCATTGTTTAATTCTTGACTACCCTCTACTGGTTCTACTAAAAAATAATTATCACGAATTTCAAGAATGGTTGCTTCAAAAATAGTGTTATTTTCTTCACCTATTCCACTTGGTCTGAGCCATTGACCTGTTTCTTCATCTTTCACTAAAATCAACTCGTAACCTCCCTCCGGTCTGTTAAAATAAATTTCTGTATCATCCGAAGTAAGCTCTAATTGGAAGCTATGCTCTGCTCCAATCGGACTGTTTATTCCACCAAATGTCGAAAAAAATGTAAGATAATGTGGTTTTACTCCACCGCCATTGTCTTTAAATCCTCTGATATATCCTATAGATGTTGGAATTCCTACATCAAGCGTGATCTCCGTTCCATCCTCTGATACAGAGTAATCAACTAATACGACATCCATTCTTTTTTGAAAACCTGTGCCAATAAAGAATAGAGCTACTAATACAGCTAAAATTACAATTACTGCAATTATTCTTTTTTTCATAATCAAACACCTCTATTGATTTGGTGAAACTTCAAACAAATTCGTTTTTAAATTAACCTTAATGTAGATTTATACATGTTTTTCATTCAGACACACAATTCCGAAAAGGGAGTATTTATTTCATTAACTTTCTATTTATACAATCACAATCGGCGTCCGATATTCATTCACCATTTCCGTCTGGTTCTTTAAGGCCAGATTCCCCAGATAGATCTGATTGCGGAGGATATCCAGATCCAGCATCCGCAGAGATTCGGGAGAAAGCGTCTGTCTGGCGTCAGCCAGGCTGGTGACGAGAGGAATGGAACTGTTCTTTTTGATCTCGGCAAGCAGTGGCGTCGCATTCTTGCGGAAACCCAACACTCTGGCGTAAGAGATATAGTCTTCCGACTTGCAGGTCTCGAATTCTTCCTTGGTCATATTCAGCAAAATATGAAGCAGACATCTGCTGATGCGGGTGTAGGTCATATCCTTACTCTTGAGCAGATCACAGAAAGAAGTGTAACCTGCGAAGGAAGGCAGGGTATTGCGGATCCGGTCGGACAGATCCGAAGAAATATCCTGATACTTGTCGTAGCCCACAGAGTATTCCGTCAGCAGCTTGTATTGCAGTGCTGCGGAAAAATCATCGGCAAACAGAGGCTTTTTGTGAGACAGAGAATCCGTCATCAATGCATAGGCACTTTCCGGCATCTGGGCAGCCAGATAGGATAGATCATGCCCGGCGGCCACCGACTGGCGGATAGCAATGGCGGAACACTGATTGGTGCCGAGACGTTTGTCGTGATAATCCGCACCGACTCTGGTGGTAGTGAACGGTGAGATCTTGCTGTTTCTGGACATCAGAGCTTTGAGATATTCAATTCCCAATATATTATTAGGAGAGGAAAGAACGTCCTTATCATCGCTTAAGGAAGGCGCGTATTGCAATAACGCCCAGGTCCTGGCGATGGGGAAGGACATTCCCTTACGCATATTGCAGCGCAAGGATTCCACGTAAGGTTCCGGTTCCGTATAGAAAATCTCAGCGATCCGTGACAAGACTTCAATGTTGCCGCACTCACTGCCAAAGCACAGATTTGTGGTCACTCCCAGTTTGTCGAACAAGGCAACCGAGCCCTTGGCAAAAAATTCCGCACTGGAGGCAGCATAGCGGGTGGGCAGTTCCAGCACCAGATCTGCACCGTTCTCCAGAGCCATTTTTGTACGGGTGAACTTATCTAAGAGGGCAGGAGCACCCCGCTGCATGAAATTACCGCTCATGACAATGATCGTATAATCGGCATCATTGGCCTCTTTGGCATGCTGTAACTGGTAAGCATGGCCATTATGGAAGGGATTATACTCTGCGACAATACCATTGACCTTCATAATGTGGCTCCTTTCGTGAAAAGAAATATACGTTATAGCGAACACAAACCCTGACAGGGAATGTGAAAAAAATAACATACACTGAAAGCGTTTACATATGCATGGTTATCAGCTTATTTTATTCTGAAAAAATAGTGGTTGTATCTGAAAATATACAATTTTGCGAACATTATGCCCTTGTGTACTCCAGATGTATTTAGTATAATATAAATACATCGGTTTGTTAAGATAAAACCAAAACTTTACAGAAGTTATTTGGGAGGAAGCGGGTATCCCCCGCCGGAAAGGAGAATGGATATGTCATACATTGACATGATTAAAGAGAGAGCAAGACTCGACAAAAAGACTATTGTATTACCGGAATCTAATGATAAGAGAACATTACTGGCTGCTGCCCGTATCGTGGAAGAGGGCATCGCAGACATCATTATGATCGGTGATGAAGAGAAGATCATGGATGGTGCAGGCTGGCTGGAAGTTGACCTGTCCAAAGTTAAGGTAGTTAACCCTAAAACAACTCCCAAGTTGGATGACTATGTGAATTTATTATATGAAACCAGAAAAGCAAAGGGAATGACCCCCGAGAAGGCAAGAGAGATCCTGCTGAATGATTACCTGACCTTCGGTATCGTAATGGTTAAGGCTAATGATGCAGACGGTATGGTAGCAGGTGCATGCCACTCTACCGCAGATACTTTAAGACCTGCACTGCAGATCCTGAAGACTGCACCCGGCGTTAAACTGGTATCCGCATTCTTCGTTATGGATACCGTATTCAAGGATCAGGGTGAGAACGGAACCTTCCTGTTCGCTGACTGTGGTCTGAACCAGGATCCTACTCCCGAAGAACTGGCTGCTATCGCAGATACTTCTTCCAGAAGCTTCAAGTCTCTGATCGGACCTAAGCCCGTGATCGCCATGCTGAGCCACTCCACCAAGGGAAGTGCAAAGCACGCACTGGTTGACAAAGTAGTAGAAGCTACCCGTATCGCACATGAGGAGTATCCTCATCTGACTCTGGACGGCGAACTGCAGCTGGATGCAGCTCTGGTTCCCAGCGTTGCCAAGTCTAAGGCTCCCGGAAGCCCTGTAAACGGACATGCCAATGTCCTGATCTTCCCGAACCTGGATGCTGGTAACATCGGTTACAAGCTGGTACAGAGACTGGGTGGAGCAGAAGCTTACGGCCCTATGTTACAGGGTATCGCAAAGCCTGTTAACGATCTGTCCAGAGGATGTTCCTGGCAGGATATCGTCGGTGTCGTAGCACTGACCGCTGTACAGGCACAGTTAGTATAATCACTGGTAACGAACATAAACGTGTGCGGGATATCTGTCCCGCACCGTATTCATGTATTGCCCGCACGGGTAACATGACCCCATAGAGTAACAGATTTGAAAGAAAGGAATTCATCATGAATATTTTAGTTATTAACTGCGGAAGCTCTTCCCTGAAGTTCCAGCTCATTGATTCCGAGACCGAGAAATGCATCGCAAAGGGTCTTTGTGAGAGAATCGGTATCGAAGGAAGCCAGATTACCTATACCCCCGATGGTGGTGAGAAAGAGCAGACTGTAACTCCCATGCCGGATCATACCGAAGCTATCCGTCTGGTACTGGAAGCTCTGACCAATGAAAAGACAGGTGTGGTAAAGAGTCTGGATGAGATCGGTGCCGTAGGACATCGTATTGTACACGGCGGCGAGAAGTTCGCAGCATCCACCATTATCACCGATGAAGTTATGAAAGCCATCGAGGAATGCAACGACCTGGCTCCTTTACATAACCCTGCTAACCTGATCGGTATCAATGCATGCAAGAAGCTGATGCCCACCACTCCCATGGTAGCTGTATTTGACACCGCTTTCCATCAGACCATGCCTGAGGAAGCTTATATGTACGGTCTGCCTTACGAGTATTATGAGAAATACAAGATCAGACGTTACGGCTTCCACGGAACCCAGCCACTCTTATGTATCCAAGAAGGCTGCTGAGGTTCTGGGCAAAAAGTACGAAGATCTGAAGATCATCGTTTGCCACCTGGGCAATGGTGCCAGCGTATCCGCTGTTAAGAACGGCAAGTGTGTAGACACCTCCATGGGTCTGACACCTCTGGAAGGTCTGATCATGGGAACCCGTTCCGGTGATATCGATCCTGCCATCATGGAGTTCATCGCTCACAAAGAGGGCAAGAACATCGACGAGATCATGACCGTTCTGAACAAGAAGTCCGGTGTATATGGTCTGTCCAACAATCTGTCTTCCGATTTCCGTGATCTGGAAGCAGGTTACAACAACGGCGATGCACACTGCATCCGTACCATGAACACTTACTGCTACCGTGTGGCAAAATATATCGGCTCTTATGTAGCAGCCATGAACGGTGTAGATGTGATCTGCTTTACCGCAGGTATCGGCGAGAACGCACCTTTAGTTCGTTCCCTGGTATGCGAGCATTTGGGCTTCTTGGGAGTATCCATCGATGAGGAGGCGAACCACAAGCGTGGCGAGGAGATCGCTATTTCCACTCCTGACAGCAAGACCACTGTTATGGTAATTCCTACGAATGAGGAACTTGCTATTGCCAGAGAGACTGTAAGTTTGGTAAAATAGGTTCGACGGAACCTTAAGAATGAGAACACCCATCAACCGGAGGATCCGATTGGTGGGTGTTTTACGTATGCAAATCGAGCAGGAGAAATCCCCGTCGATGTATGGTAACGAATCAACAGAGGGAGAAAAATTATGAAAAAAAATGTGATCGTAGGACAGTCCGGAGGCCCCACAGCGGTGATCAATGCCAGTCTGGCAGGTGTCTACAAGACAGCAAAGGATATGGGAGCGGATACCATATACGGTATGCGCTATGGCATTCAGGGTTTGTTGGAGAAAAAGATCGTGGATCTGGGGGAAAAGATCCGCAACGACATGGATGTGGAACTTTTGAAGAGAACACCGGCTTCCTTTCTGGGATCCTGCCGCTATAAGCTGCCGGAGATCAGTGAAGATAAAGCTATTTACGAGAAAATATTTGCAATTCTGGAAGAACTGGAGATCATGGCATTTTTCTATATCGGCGGCAATGACTCCATGGATACCATCAAAAAGCTTTCCGATTATGCAGAGACAGTGGGCAACCCGATCCGTTTTATCGGCGTACCCAAGACCATTGATAACGACTTAGAGGGTACGGATCATACGCCTGGTTACGGAAGTGCGGCAAAATATATTGCTACCGTTACCAAGGAGCTGGTACGTGACGGCCTGATCTATGAGATGCAGAGTGTGACTGTCATCGAGATCATGGGAAGAAATGCCGGATGGCTCACCGGAGCAGCAGTACTGGCCAAGAGTGAAGACTGTGAAGGCCCGGATCTGATCTACCTGCCGGAAGTAGCCTTTGATGTGGATGATTTTCTGAAAAAGGTCAAGAAACTGGTCAGCGAGAAACAGTCCATTGTCATTGCAGTGTCCGAAGGAATCAAGACGGCAGACGGAAGATATGTCTGCGAATTGTCTGCACCTTCCGACAAGACGGATTCTTTCGGCCATGTACAGTTATCCGGTACGGGCAAATATTTGTCTGACCTGATCATTGAAAAGTTGGGCTGCAAATCCAGAGCTATTGAACTGTCTACTCTGCAGCGCTGTGCCGGACATCTGACCTCCCGCGTGGATATCACCGAGGCTTATCAGGTAGGTGGAACTGCGGTAAAGGCAGCTTTTGAAGGCAAGACCGGTCAGATGGTGATCTTAAAGAGAGTATCTCAGGATCCCTATATTTGCACTACGGATCTCTATGATGTACACAAAGTAGCCAATCTGGAGAAAAAGGTGCCTCGTTCCTGGATCAACGAAGCAGGCGATTATGTGACGGAAGATATGAAAAATTATATCGAACCTTTGATCCAGGCGGAGCTGACTCCGATCATGATCACAGGACAACCCAGACACATTATTATTGACGATCTGTAAAAGAAAATGGAATAAAACAACAAATCAAATAACGATACAAAGGAGGTGGAAAGATGCCGAAACACAGGAAGAGAAGAATCATGCTCAGCATAGTGAGTATTGTGCTTTTTGTAGTTTTATCTGCGCAGCTTTCCGCCGTTTCTTTTTCTGTGACTGCGGCCGGGGAACACGGAGAACTGGTGGCGGAGGAGTACGAACGATACCGGGAACGCTTTGACAGGATAGAAAAGATTGGAGATTTGGAGAACCAGGGATTCCGCCTGCTGGAGGATCAGATCTTTGCGATGCCGTTGCAAAAACTTCCGGAGGAAGCCGTAGATACGACAGAGGAACTCGGGGATGAAGTCTGGTTCTATGCGGCACTGGATACAAGGTACCACAGACTGGCGGTATTTATCGCGGATGCTTCCGGGCAGATTCTGTACAAGACGGACCAGCTGGAAGCAAATTACTGCTATTTGGGAGAAATGCGGCAGCCGGTGAAAAAACTGGCTTCGGTTTCTTTTCAGGATGTAGACAATGACAGAGATACGGATATCATCCTGATCGTCCAGTGCCATAATGACAGGGGGGATTATCAGGAAGAATCCTACAAAGTAGGAGATGTTCTGTTCCAGGACGATGGAAACTTTTACCGTGATTATCGGATCTCAGACAAGATCAACCGCTTTGATATGAACAAGAACCCTGCCTGTATTTTAAATTTTGTAAGAGACGGGCGTTCTACGGAATTCCTCTATACGGCGGAGACACTGGCAGATCTTCTGAACCACAATTTCAATGTCATCGAGGAACAGTCTTATACCCGTAATTTTGAAAAGCTGGGAAAATTAAAGGTGGTTCCGGGCACCTACCGGATGGCGGAATATGACGTGTTCATGATCTATCTGATCGATGAACAGGGAAATATTGTGTGGAGTTTTCAACCCATGGAGGATTACGACAATCTCTATGCGCTGAAGGGAATCCAGGGAAAGGACCTGGACGGTGACGGCCTGAAGGATCTGGTGGTGTTTGCAAAATACAGCTATGAAGGAGAAGACGGGGAATTGTTGGTGGACACCGTGTGCACCATTTATTACCAACGGACGGCCGGATTTGAGAAGGATACTGATTTTACAGAAAATTATGAATGTACGGAGGAGGATACTCTGGAGGCACTGGTGACGAAGATCCGTGCCTATTGGGGGTGGCAGACATAATGATAAAAATATTGATCGTGGATGATGAAAAGCCAATCTGTGACCTGATCGACCTGAATCTGTCGGCAGCAGGATATTTTTGTAAAAGTGTACAGGATGGCATGAAAGCCATTGAACTGATCGAGAAGGAAACCTTTGATCTGATCTTACTGGATATTATGCTTCCGGGAGTGGACGGTTTTGATATTATGGAATATATCAGACCTTTAAAGATCCCGGTGATCTTCATTACCGCCAAGGGAGATGTAAAGGACCGGGTAAAAGGCTTGCGTCTGGGGGCGGAGGATTATCTGGTGAAGCCCTTTGATGTGGTGGAACTGCTGGCAAGGGTAGAAGTGGTACTGCGCAGATTCCACAAACGGGGAGCGCAGCTGTCCGCAGGAGATGTAGTGGTGGATATGGAAGCCAGAATGGTGATGAAAGCGGGCGTACCTGTGGTACTTACCAACAAGGAATACGGACTTCTGGTGTTATTTATTCAGAATAAAAATATTGCCTTATTCAAGGAAAGCCTGTACGAAAAGGTATGGGGAGAAGAATATGACGGGGACAGCAGGACTCTGGAGCTGCATGTGCAGCGCCTGCGCAAAAAAATGGGATGGGAGAATCAGCTGGTAGCGGTATATAAGGTAGGATACCGGCTGGAGATTGCCTGAGAACGAGGAATTCTTGTAGGAAAGTGGACAAGAGGAGAAAAGAATGAAATTTTCCTGGAAAATTCTGCTGTGCACCATGCTGATCATGGCAGCGGCATGCGGAGCAAGCGGTTATTTTTTTGTAAATTATGTGTTTCAGACCTCCATGGAGCGTGAGACCAGACAGGCACTGGATGAAAGTAGTATTTTGAGGTTCGCTTTTGAGACGGCAGCTTTAAATATTCCGTCCAAATATGATGTACTTCCGGACGGAACGGTGGAACAGATCGGAGTATACCTGGAGAACAGTGGACAGCACGGCAACAGATTGCTGCGGATCAGCGATGAGAACGGTAAGGTGCTGTATGTCAGCGAAGGGTTTACCGGGGATACTTCTCTGTGGGAAGAACGCAGAGAAAATACGAGAGTGTACCGGGTAGTGCAGTCGGGGGATTCCTATTATATCCAGACACAGACAAGAATCAATGTGTCCGACCGTCTGCTGACGTTAGAGACCATGAAAAATGTAACTGCGGTATATACGGAGAGGACGGAAGGATTTCGGATGTATCGTCAGGTGACGGTGATCGTACTGTTGTGCAGTGGCGCTGTGATGACGCTGATCGCCTGCTGGCTGACCCGACCGATCCGGCTTCTGACGCAGGCTACCGGCAAAATGGCGGAGGGAGAATACAGCTATCGCGCGGAGCAGATCAGTAATGATGAAATGGGACAGCTGACTGCGGATTTCAACCATATGGCAGAAGCACTGGAGCAGAATATTCAGAATTTGGAAAATGAAGTCAGAGCCAGAGAAGATTTTATTGCCGCATTTTCCCATGAACTGAAGACACCGCTGACAGCTATAATCGGTTACGCGGATATGCTGCGTTCCCGCAAACTGGACGAGGAGAAGCATTTTCTCTGTGCCAATTATATTTATACAGAGGGAAAACGCCTGGAGACTATGGCACTCAAACTGCTGGACATCATTGTGACCAGACGTAAGGAGATCGATCGTAAGACCACAAATGTCTCCGGTATTTTCTCGTATCTGCAGGAAATCTATGATGAGACCAATAACCCAGAAGACAGCAGGGTGAAGGTTGACATCTGCTGGGAAAAGGGAGAACTCTATGCCGAGGAGAACCTGTTGAAGACTGTTTTGATCAATCTGACCGATAATGCCATCAAAGCCTCCGAGGAGGGGCAGACCGTGGAGATCACAGGAAGGCACATGGAGAACGGTTATTATTTTCAGGTACGGGATGAAGGAATTGGCATCCCCGAGGAAGAACTTCATAAGATCACGGAAGCTTTTTATATGGTGGATAAATCCAGATCCAGGGCTCATAACGGAGCGGGACTGGGGCTTGCACTGTGCACCGCTATTCTGGAACTGCATCACAGCAGCCTGAAGATCGAGAGTACACAGGGCTTTGGAAGCTGCATGAGCTTTCTGATTCCGGATGAGGGGGTGAAGTCGGATGAATAGATGGAAGAGCTGTTCTTTGGGCTTTGCGGTATCAGTTGTGGTCATTCTTGCGGCTCTGTGGGGACCGGAATGGATCGCGGCCAAAAGTGATGAGAGACTCTTAAACAGTATTACCACAGAGGCGGTGGAAGGTGCGGAAGGATACCGTTACCGCATGAGCAGCAATCAGAAACTATATCTTTTGGGGAGATGTCTGAGCAGTCAGACCCTGCCGGAGAGTGAACTGCGTTTTTTGACCAGAGTGGACAGTGAGGCAGGAAACTACGGAGAAATGACGGGTACCTATGCGTTTGTAGAGAATCGTCAGCAACCGGGAGAGGGACAGATTCAGGAGGAAGCGGTATATGAGGCATGTAACAGAGAGATTCAGATCCTGAAGGAGCAGGGAATTCTTCCCGACGAAGTAAAGGAAGTTTCGGAAGACTCTTACGAAGCGGTGATCTGCTCTGCTATCGATGTTTTGGAGCCGAGAAATAATCTCTCTGTATGGAAAATCAGCCTGTCTACGGACGTAAGGAATGCGGATAAGAGTAACCGTTTTCTGGATATTTATCTGGATGCGGATACCGGCAAAATTTATGAATTCTATGTCCGGACCGGACTGCAATGGGAAGACATCAATACGGATGCCATGATTGGCCGGTATGCGGAATATCTGGAACTAACCGGTCTTGAAAAATATGAGGATCAAAATCCGCTGTTGGAGACGACGCCGTATTTTGCCAAGTATACTTTCCCGGGGGAGGAGGAAGACAGTACCACGGTGACCATTGGTTACTATGAAGGAATTCGTGAGCTTTTCCTCAAAGTAGGAAGATAGAAAAATAAAATACGCAAAGATTTTTTTGAAAAAAGATTAAAATCACTACTTGACGTTACCACACTAAAGCAGTAATATAAATAAAAATTAAATACAGCGGTAAGAAAACTATTGATGTGGAGATAAAAACAGTTCGTGCACTTACAGAGAGACCGGATGCTGAGAAAGGTTGGAACGCAGGTTGTTAAATGGACCACGGAGGGCGCAGTCAAAGAGGACACATGGAATTATGAGATTTCAAGTATTCTGCGACGTGAGGGCATACGTCAGTTGCCGGGGATATGTTGGTATCCTGTAAGAGCACAAGCAATTGTGAAGCAAGGTGGCACCGCGGGAAATGTATATGACCCGTCCTTGACAGAAGAAGATTCTGTCATGGGCGGTTTTTTTGTAACCTTTTCAGAGCCTATGGCGAGATAGCCTCAATGAGTAAAAGGAAGCCTCAAAGAGGCGATTTTACGAATGGAGGCGCTGAAAAGGTGTGGAAAGAAATAATTTTAAGGAGGAGTACCGGAATGAAGATCACCCCCACATTGGAAGAATGTAAAAAGATCGCAGCGGAAGAAAGCTACGGAGTGATTCCCATCAGCACAGAGATGTATGCAGATATGACCACACCTATCGAAGTGCTGCGCATCTTAAAAAAGGTCAGCGGTCATGTCTATCTGCTGGAAAGCGCAGAGGCGGATAAGCGATGGGGACGATATTCCTTTTTAGGCTATGATCCATTGCTTGAGATCACCTGTTATAACGGTATGACTACAATAAAATCGGAACTGACCAGCCGGACAGATTCCGGAGATGTCAGAGGGATCATCCGCAACGTTATGGAAGAGAATAAAAGTCCCAAGCTTCCGGGGCTGCCTTCCTTTACCGGAGGTCTGGTAGGATATTTTTCCTATGACTATATCAAATACAGCGAACCGACCCTACGGCTGGATGCGAAGGACGAGGAAGGCTTCCAGGATGTGAACCTGATGCTGTTCCACAAAGTCATCGCTTTTGACAATTACAGACAGAAGCTGATCCTGATCCTGAATATCAAGACCGATGATCTGGAGATCAATTATCATAGAGCGGAGCGGGAACTGAACAACATGAAGGAGCTCTTGCTGAATGGAGAAAAGGCAGAGCATATTCCCTGTAAGCTCCGGACAGACTTTCAACCACTGTTTAACGAAGCAGCCTATTGCAGCATGGTGGAGAAAGCCAAGCATTACATCAGAGAGGGAGATATCTTCCAGGTGGTATTATCCAATCGCCTGGAGGCGGAGATGGAAGGAAGCCTCTTAGATGCTTACCGGGTACTCCGCACAACAAATCCTTCTCCGTACATGTTCTATTTCTCTGGAAGTGATGGTGAGATCGTGGGAGCCAGCCCGGAGACATTAGTAAAGTTAGAGGACGGCGTATTACATACCTTCCCCCTGGCAGGAACGAGACCCAGAGGAGCTACCGAGGAAGCGGACAAGGCGCTGGAGGCAGAGCTTTTAGCAGATGAGAAGGAACGCTCCGAACACAATATGCTGGTGGATCTGGGACGAAACGATATCGGCAAGATCAGCCGGATCGGCACCGTGGAAGTGGAAAAGTATATGTCCATCGAGCGTTACTCTCACGTGATGCACATCGGATCTACGGTAAGAGGTGTGATCAGAGAGGATGCGGATGCTTTGGATGCGGTGGATGCCATCCTCCCCGCAGGAACTCTGTCGGGAGCACCGAAACTTCGGGCCTGTGAGATCATCAACGAACTGGAAGACAATAAGAGAGGCATCTATGGAGGAGCCATTGGCTATATCTCCTTTACCGGAAACCTGGATACCTGTATCGCTATAAGACTTGCTTTTTCCAAGAACGGAAAAGTATTCGTAAGATCCGGTGCCGGTATTGTGGCGGACAGTGTACCGGAGAAGGAATACAGGGAATGCATTCAGAAGGCAGCAGCTGTAAGACAGGCACTACAGAAAGCACAGGAGGGAATGGAAGCATGATATTACTGATCGACAATTATGACAGTTTTTCTTATAACGTATATCAGCTGGTAGGAAGCGTAAATCCGGATATTCGGGTGATCCGCAATGATGAATGCAGTGTGGAAGAGATCCGGGTCATGAATCCTTCCCATATTATCTTATCGCCGGGGCCCGGAAGGCCGGACAAAGCCGGTGTCTGTGAAGAAGTGATTCGGGCACTGGGCGGAAAAATCCCCATTCTTGGTATCTGTCTGGGACATCAGGCCATCTGCGAGGTGGCGGGAGCCACTGTGACTTATGCATCCCATCTGATGCACGGTAAACAGTCCCTGGCGACTTTGGATACAGACAGTGTATTGTTCCGGGGTATGAAAAAAGTGATCACTGTGGCAAGATATCATTCTCTGGTGGCAGATCCACAGACGATTCCCGCAGAATTGAAAGTTACCGCGGTCACCGAAGACGGAGAGGTCATGGCGGTAGAACAGACAGAAAAGCAGATCTACGGAGTACAGTTCCATCCGGAATCGGTGCTGACACCGGATGGTCGACAGATCATTGTTAATTTTTTACAGACACAGAAAGGAGCAGGCAGAAACATGATTAAAGAAGCGGTTGCTAAGTTGGTAAAGAATGAGGACATAGGATACGATATGGCAAAAACCGTTATGGATGAGATCATGAGCGGTGAGGCCAGCGATATTTTAAAGAGTGCTTATCTGACAGCATTAAGCCAGAAGGGTGAGACCATCGAAGAGATCACAGGCTCCGCAGAAGAAATGCGAAAGTTCGGCAGAAAACTTGGAGCGGACGTGGAAGCTTTAGAGATTGTGGGAACCGGCGGTGACGGATCTAATTCTTTCAATATCTCCACTACGGCATCTATCGTGATCTCTGCGGCAGGCGTACCGGTAGCCAAGCACGGCAACCGCGCAGCCAGCTCCAAATCCGGTGCAGCAGACTGTCTGGAAGCTCTGGGCGTAAATATCACCATAGAGCCGGAACAGAGCAAGACGTTGTTGGAAGAGATCGGCATCTGCTTCCTTTTCGCACAGAAATATCACACCGCCATGAAATATGTGGGACCCATCCGCAAGGAGTTGGGCATCCGTACTATTTTCAATATTTTAGGACCTCTGGCAAACCCCGCAGGACCGGTATATCAGATCATGGGTGCGTACGATGAAAGCCTGCTGCCTTCTATGGCAAAGGTATTGTCCAATCTGGGTGTAAAACGTGGCATGGTAGTCTATGGACAGGACAGACTGGACGAGATCTCCGCCAGTGCACCCACTACAGTCTGCGAGATTGATAACGGTACCTTTAAAAATTATGTGATCACACCGGAAGAATTTGGCATGGAAAGATGCACGAAGGAAGATCTGGTGGGCGGAACTCCCCAGGAGAACGCAGAGATCACCAGAGCTATCTTAAATGGCGAAAAGGGTCCCAAGCGCAATGCGGTACTGCTGAATGCAGCAGCAGCCCTATATGTGGCAGGCAAGGCAGACAGTATGGCAGACGGTGTGAAGCTGGCAGAGAAGGTCATTGGTACCGGCCTTGCAAAGGCACAGTTGGAGCGTTTTATCAAGCTGAGCAATGCATGATAAAGTGTTACGAGTGATTTTGACCTGCGGTGCAAGTATTACGATTATGAAACGGAAAGGCAGGATGAATGGATGATACTGGATACTATAGCAGCCTCTGCAAAGGAGCGGGTGGCAGCAGCAAAAGAAGCACTGCCTCTTGCAGAACAGATCGCCAGAGCAAGAGAGTCAGACTGCAATACGGGATTTCCTTTTGAACAGGCACTGGCAAAGAAGAGGATGAGCTTTATCTGCGAGGTGAAAAAGGCGTCGCCCTCCAAGGGACTGATCGCACCGGAATTCCCATATGTGCAGATCGCAAAGGAATACGAAGCGGCAGGAGCGGATGCTATCTCGGTGCTGACGGAATCGGCATATTTTCAAGGGAAGAATGAATATCTGACGAAGATCCGGCAGACGGTACAGATCCCTCTGCTGCGAAAAGATTTCACGGTAGACGAATACATGATCTATGAGGCGAAAAATATCGGAGCGGATGCAGTGCTCCTGATCTGTGCGATTCTCTCTCCCATGCAGTTGTCGGAATACGCGGGGATTGCAAGAGAACTTGGCCTGTCGGCACTGGTGGAAGCTCATGACGAGAGAGAAGTCAAGATGGCGCTTGCAGCAGATGCAAGGATCGTCGGTGTCAATAACCGGAATCTGAAAGACTTTACGGTGGATATCAATAACTCCGTGCGGTTGAGGGAAATGGTGCCGGAGAATATTCTCTTCGTATCCGAAAGTGGTATGAAGACGAGACAGGATATCGAGCGGTTGGAGCAGAACGGTACCAATGCCGTACTCATCGGAGAGACATTGATGCGTAGTGCAGATAAGAAAGCGGCTTTGCAGGAACTCCGCGGACAGTGTGAAAAATAAATTTTTCACGCGCAACTTTGTGCCTAAGGCCCAAAGTTTGCACGTTATAGAAAGGTAGAAGATTTTATGAAAGTAAAAATGTGTGGTCTCTATCGTCCGGAGGACATTGATTATGCCAATGAGGTGCAGCCGGATTACGTGGGATTTGTATTTTACCCGAAGAGCCACAGGGTGGTTACGAAGGAGCAGGCAGCCAAATATCGCAAAAAGCTTCTGCCGGGGATTCGGACGGTGGGTGTGTTTGTAAATGAGGATCCGAAGAACATTATAGAACTGCTGGAGGAAGATATTTTGGATGTGGCACAGCTTCACGGGGATGAGACAGAAGAGGATATCCAGTATCTGCAGGCGGTCTGCGGTAAACCGGTGATCAAAGCAGTTAAAGTCAGAGACCGGTATGATGTGGAAGCCTGGCTGGACAGCAGTGCAGACTATCTGTTATTCGATAACGGAATGGGGACGGGACAGGCGTTTGACTGGAGTGTCCTTGGCGGAATCGACAGAGAATTTTTCCTGGCGGGTGGACTGCATCCGGACAATCTGGCGGAAGCCATGGAAGCGGTAAGACCTTACGCGGTAGATATTAGCTCCGGCATCGAGAGCGACCGGAAAAAAGATCCGGAGAAGATGCACCGGATCATGGAACTGGTAGAACGGTATCGGAACAAGCCGCAGGCATCAAAGTCGGGGGGCTTTTGAGCCCAACATCAATAGATAGAAGAATTATAAATCAGAAATCAAAATGAAAATCAGGAATAAAAATCAGGAATAAAAATCAGGATGAAAGAAAAGAGGAGGAACACATGAGCAAAGGACGTTACGGAATCCACGGAGGACAATATATCTCCGAGACATTGATGAATGAACTGATCCATCTGGAAGAGTGCTATGAGCATTATAAGAAGGATCCGGAATTCAATGCGGAGCTGAACAAGCTGTTGAATGAATACGCGGGGCGCCCCTCTCTGCTGTACTATGCAGGGAAAATGACGAAGGATCTGGGCGGCGCGAAGATCTATCTCAAGAGAGAGGATCTGAACCATACCGGTTCCCATAAGATCAATAATGCCCTGGGACAGGCACTGCTTGCCAAGAAGATGGGCAAGACCCGCCTGATCGCAGAGACCGGTGCCGGACAGCACGGTGTGGCTACCGCAACGGCAGCAGCCTTCCTGGGGATGGAATGCGAAATCTTCATGGGAAAAGAAGATACCAACAGACAGGCATTGAATGTCTACCGTATGGAACTTCTGGGAGCCAAGGTACATCCCGTAACTTCCGGTACCATGACCTTAAAGGATGCTGTCAATGAGACCATGAGAGAATGGTCCAATCGTGTGGAGGATACCCATTATGTGCTGGGATCCGTTATGGGACCGCATCCCTTCCCAATGATCGTAAGAGATTTTCAGAGTGTGATCAGCCAGGAAGCAAAGGAACAGATTCTGAAGAAGGAAGGAAAGCTTCCGGCAGCCGTGGTAGCCTGCGTAGGCGGCGGCAGCAATGCCATGGGTGCGTTCTATAACTTTATTGAGGACAAGGATGTGGAACTCATCGGTTGTGAGGCAGCAGGCAAGGGTGTGGATACGGCACTGACCGCAGCTACCATTGCTACCGGCTCTCTGGGAATTTTCCATGGAATGAAATCTTATTTCTGCCAGGATGAATATGGACAGATTGCTCCTGTATATTCCATTTCTGCGGGACTGGATTATCCCGGCATCGGACCGGAGCATGCTTATCTGCATGACATCGGCAGAGCACAGTATGTGCCCATCACGGATGACGAGGCAGTGGATGCTTTTGAATATCTGGCAAGAACTGAAGGAATCATCTGCGCTATTGAGAGTGCCCATGCGGTAGCACAGGTACGTAAGATCGCGAAGAACTACAGCCCGGACCAGAGCATTATCATATGTCTGTCCGGCAGAGGCGACAAGGATGTGGCCGCTATTGCGAGATACCGCGGTGTGGATATTCATGACTGATGACCGACCTACGTGCAGGGGCTGTGAAATGCTTTGGGCAGTCCGTTCTCCTGCAGACAGAAGATGAAAACAGGAAAGATAGAAGAAATTAGAATAGAAGAGATAGAAGAAATGGAGACAGATACGATGAGTAAATTAGAAAAAGTATTTGATACACCGAATAAAAAAGCATTCATCGGCTTCCTTACCGCAGGAGACCCGGATGCGGACAGCACTGTACAATTCATCCTGGAGATGGAGAAAGCAGGAGCGGATCTCATAGAGATTGGTATTCCCTTTTCCGATCCTACAGCAGAAGGTGTGGTGATCCAGGAAGCAAATATCCGCTCTCTTGGTAACGGCATGACAACGGACGGCGTGTTCGAAATTGTGAAGAGAGTACGGGAGCAGTCACAGATTCCGCTGGCATTTATGACGTATGTGAATCCGGTATTCCATTACGGATATGAGAAATTTTTTACCAAATGTGAAGAACTGGGTATCAGCGCCATCATTATTCCCGATGTACCTTATGAAGAGAAGGCAGAGGTGGAAGCTCCCGCCAAAACCCATGGCGTGAAGGTAATCTCCATGATCGCTCCTACCTCCGAGAGCCGTATCCGCCAGATTGCATCGGAAGCAGAAGGTTTTATCTATGTGGTAAGTTCCATGGGGGTCACCGGTGTGCGCAGCGAGATCAAGACCAATCTGCCTGCTATCGTGGAAAGCATCCGCACCGTGACCGACGTTCCCTGTGCTATCGGCTTCGGCATCAGCACCCCCGAGCAGGCGAAAGCTATGGCATCTATATCCGACGGAGCCATTGTCGGAAGCGCCATCGTGAAGATCATTGCAAAGTATGGCAAAGATGCAGCTCCTTATATCGGAGAATATGTGAAGAGCATGAAAGAGGCTGTAGCAGAGTAGACAACGATAGGGAGGTATGACACAATAATCTAGGAAACGGTTATTGCTGTAACTACTTGAGCAAAAGGAAATTCATAAGATTAAAATGGAAAGTTTCCAAATGCTCAATTGATTTAGACGTATCATTGTGGTAAATGTGAATTGTCAAGTATGTTCATTCTTGCTTCATTGCTTTTTAGATAACTTAATCGTATAATTGTATCATTGCTAGTACAATTAAAGGGGTAAAGTTATGCAAAAGGAAGCATTTGGTAAACTACTGGTAATTTTAAGGAAGAAGAATGGATTAAGTCAGAAGGAACTGGCAGAGAGGTTATCGGTTTCTACGTCTGCGGTAAGCAAATGGGAGAATGGAAAGAACCTTCCGGATATGATGATGCTTAGTCGTATAGCAGATATACTTCAGGTATCGTGTGACGAATTACATAATCCGGAAAAGACATTGGAGAAGCTGGACAATCCTGAATTTCAAAAAAGGAATGTGGAGGAGGGAGATAAGGAGAATACGGATAACACAGGGGAAAATGAGGAATCAGAACCTGAACCCCAAAAGAAAAACTATGGACGAATTGTAAGAATGTCCTTTTTGATTGGAATATTGGCGATAGCTGCAGGAATGTTTCTGATATATATGGCAGGACATAGAAAACCTGCTTTTCAGCAGATAGGAACAAGGTATATTGATGATCCGTTATGGGGAAGGGTATATGAAATTGCGTATGTAGTAGATGGTGAAATGACGAATGATAGTATTAATGTGCATTTGGATGAAGTGAGAGCTACATTGAATCAAGAAGTAATAGATACCAATATTGTAAAGACAACTTATTATGATAATAAGGAAGACGCTACAGCATGGAAGGAAACAGATGTAGGAGGATATGTATTTCTGAGTGGAGAATGAAAGTTGAGGATAGGATATGAACAAAGGTATATTTGCCATATTTTTTGTAGTAGCTGTTTTAAGTATTTCATTCCCGGTTAATGCGCAGAAAACTGCACAGCGGGTAGGAGGGGGATATACATCAGAAGGTATATATTATGAAGTATATGTTGCAGAAGATTTGGCGGAAAACGACATTGTCCTTTGCGGAGCAAGTGTTAGTGTGACGAGGGAAGTGATATATTCAGGGGTTGTAAAACCACAGAAAGAAATTTCATGGAGAGAAAAAATTAATGGAAGCTATTACTCAGGGGTTCTTACAATAAGTAAATATTCATATACTACAAGTCAAACAGTAGCTACGTATACTGGTGTACTTTATAAAGAATAGTTTAAGTTAAAGAGTAGGTTGCATCTATAGAAAAATTACGGATGCAACCTACTCTTTTTGCTATGAAATCTTTTATTAAGGGACTTGAGCAAAAGGAAATTAATACGATTAATGGGAAGTTTCCATCTGCTCAATTGAGTTAGAGAGATAATTTGTGGTAAATATGAATTATCAAGCATGTTTGATTGACAAGTAAAAGAAATATTTTAGAAAATGGAGGAAGGTAAGAAAAAACAAGTACAATAGAGCAGACGGATGTGCAGATATTAAGAATATGGTTTATAATACACATTTAGCAAATTAGGAGGCGGAGCAACTGCAAGGGTAGACATCTCTGTAATCGAACAGCCAACGGCGGCATTTTTGGATGTAAGAGGTGTACACGAGGTTTCTGTGACACAATTCCCTTCTGGATACTGGATGGATATTACAAGATGGACCAGATAATCAATTGATGACCAACGGAATGGACAAAACAGGAGATGCTATGCGGAGAATAAAAACCTATCTTATAATAGTAAACTTGATCTTTCTGACAGGCTGTGCCAACAAGGCAATGCCGGACACTTATGTAGAAAACTATGACTATCAATACAGACAATGGTCGGATAGCATAGCATTTCCTAAAGTCCAGCAGGGAAGCGATAACATCGTATATATATACAAGAATGGTTTTATCTATTACATGGAAGAAGGTAATGATGTTTTAGTTCCGCTGTGTAATAAGGTGGACTGCTTACATGACAGAGAGACGGATCAGCAGAAAATAAAAGAGTGTAATGCCTCTGTCGATTTGGAGGAACTGGCAAATATTAATCCGGATAAAGATATCGCAATTGCAAAATGCGGAGATTATCTTTATTGTATTCCGTTGAGCTGTTACGAAACGGATGAAAGGATATTATACCGCTATGCTCTGGACGGAACAGCGAAAGATGTTGTGTACAAATGGGATGGAAAATCCAGCATTATTGTGAACTGGATCATACATAGGAACAACTTATATTATGCGGAAAAAAGGTATTATGAGGAAGATGAAGAGATAAAGGTTGAATGTACGATAAAACGGTTATCATTAAATACCTTTTTTCATAGACCGGAGACCGTCTATACTGCGGAGGAGAATCTGAGAGTGCTTACTTGGGGAAATCTTCAGGCTTATGGAAATTATGTGTATTTTGAAATTATTTCTATGCTGCCCAAAGAGGGAGATTCCCAGAAGGAAGAAAATAATGGTTACGATTACGACAGGTTATATAATAAAACCTTTGTATATGATATACAGGCGGACAAAATTGAGGAATTACAGATTCCGGATATGCCGAAATCGGTGCATATTTTAGGGGTACAATTCTGGCAGGATCAGATCATTCTGGATCCCTATGATGATGAAAAAAGAGGTGATGAACCGATGCCGGTATATATTGCTGATCTGGATGGATCCAATCTGAAGGTGTTATTGGAAGATGTACCTCAGGCAGGTTATTTTTTGAGTGATGGCGAATATTTATATTTTTTTGATGACTGGATGGAGGACATTGATGATTGGCTTCGGAATCCGGGAAAATATGTTGTGTATGACAAGGACATGCAGATCGTAGATACCTTTATGACACCATTAAATGAAAACGGGAGAGCACAGAGATTTCCGGTAGGTGACAGAAACAGGATGTACTTTACTTATGAGAAAGAAGACGGTACATGGGGAGTAAAGTGCTGGGAGAAAAAAATTGGAGAGTACCGGGGGAAAACGATTACACTGACGGAGATCATGGATCGTTAAAGGGGCAATTTGCATGAGGTTGACAGGATATGAAATAAAAAAGCTGATGACGCAGATTCCGCTATGGATTGCATTTATTGGACTTTTTGTGGGGAATCTATTCCTGCTTTTTATGATTCAGAAAAAAGAAGCGGCCTATGTCTATGTATATCAGCAAAAAGATCAATATATTGCGTTTTGTGAAGGAAATGAACAGGCGGACGAGTTAGGCTTCTATGAGGCTGATCTGGAGGAACAGAAACGGTATCTGGACTCTTATCGGGAATTTATTTCACAGATGCAGGACAGGTCAAAGGCCATGGAAAATGTGATCTCCGAAGGAAATCATTATCTGACGGATAATATCCGCAAGACTTGTCACGATTTTTCGGCAGTTGCGAAAGCTTCTGTGACAGTGGACAACTGTTTTGGAATAAAGGCATTGGCGGAGTATCAGTACGGTATTTTCTTTGCTATTTCTTTTCAGGGAGTATTGACGTGGTATTTATTATTTTATGAGAGAAATAGAAAGCTTTTTATTCTTATTAAAGGATGTAAAAACGGACATCATGTAACGGCGTATTCCAAGTTGTTTCTGCTATTATCGGGGGGAGTACTGTATACCTTGTTACAGGAAACCAGTGTTGTTTTGTTCCTGAAATGGATGTATGGATATGGCAATATGAACAGACACGTACAGTCGGTTTCTCTTTTCCGCAACTGCCCGTATGTATTAAGCGTAGGGCAGGCCATAGGACTGCTTATTTTTCTTCGTGTGGGACTGTCCCTGCTGACAGGGTCTGTTCTTTTTATGGCGGGCATGCTGGTGAAATCGGAAACGGGAGCTTTCATTGTCATGATGCTTCCTATGATATGCGAATATGCAGCGTACCATTTCATTGCTGTCACGGGAACCCTGCGGGTATGTAAGATTATAAATCCTTTTTTCTATTGGGATATGAGACAGGCGCTGGGAAGCTATGTTAATTTCAATTTTGGGGGACATGCCATAGGAAAAAATGAAGTTGCGGTCAGTGTCTTCCTGATTATTTATGTGGTATGCTGTGCCAGCGGAATAAACCTTTTCCATAGAACCTGCCAGATCAGTGACAGTGACCGGCTGGAAACGCTGATTATCAGGTTACGAAAAAAATGGAGCGTACTAGGGCATAGAAGGAATCTTGTATATTATGAATTTTATAAACTATTGATCCAGCAGAAAAAAGGAATTGTGATCATAATTGCCCTGTGGCTTATGATGCAGAATGTTTTTGCTGTATATGCGCCACAATACTATGCGACGGCGAAAGATGCCGCCTACCATATGTACCTGAAAAATCTTTCCGGACAGCTGACGGAGGAGACCCTGGAGCAGGTGGAAAACGAAAAAAGGCGGTTGGAGCAGTTACAGGAGCCCAGTCGGGAATCAGCTGAAATGTCAGGGACGGATGAAATAGATCGGTTACTGATGCAGTTGGAATGGCAGCGTTTGCATGAGGGCTTTCAGGAGCTGACAGATCAGATCCGGGGACTATCAGAAAAAGAGGGTAAACTTTCGGAAAAATATTTACTGGATGAAAAAGCTTACCTGGATATATGGGGAAATGTTACCCATGAAGTGCTTACCTGGTACGTAGGTGCGGTTCTGTTGCTGTTTTTACTGGGAGGGATTTACGGAGCAGGAGAGGAGAGCAACCTGATACCGCTGATCCGTTCTACCCGGAGAGGAAGAGAAGTTCTGGAGAGAAGTAAGGATCTGGCAGCGATCATATGCGTAGTATTTGTCCATCTGGTAATGGCTGCACCATTGTTTTTAAAGCTGCAGAATATTGATGGATTTGCCACAGCAGGGCAGAAAATGTGTAATCTGGTAAATTGGAACTGCGAAAGCAGCATAACACTGGGATGGTATGAGACTTTCGTATTTGTCCTGAAATTCGGAAGCTTTCTGGCAGTAGGAATCCTGGGGCGGACATTGTACAAAAAGTTGAAACAGAGAATTCCGGCACTGCTGATGGGAAGCGGCATATTGATTATTGTTGTATTGCTGCTTTTGTATTTTAAACGAAGCAGCCACATGATTCTGTTGAATATGATATAAAGGGTACATTATGGAATTAAAAATAAAAGATCTATACAAAAGCTATGATCATGGGAAAACGTATGCAATAAATGACGTATCTGCAGATTTTACACCGGGGATATATGGGATTCTGGGTCCCAACGGCGCAGGGAAAAGTACAATGTTTGGTATGCTGACGGATAATTTGCGCCCGGATAAGGGAAGCATAACGGCAGACGGAGAAGATATTTATAAGATGGGAGCGGATTACCGGGCGAAGATCGGGTATATGCCACAGCAGCAGAGTCTTTATGAAGCATTTACTGCAGAAAAGTTCCTTTGGTATATGGCTGCTTTAAAAGGAATGAACAGAAAAGATGCCAGAGAACAGATTGAAAATTTGTTAGAGGTCGTCAATCTGAAAGAGGAACGGTATAAAAAGCTGAAATACTTTTCAGGTGGTATGAAACAGAGAATCCTGCTGGCACAGGCGCTATTAAATGATCCGGAGATATTGATTCTGGATGAACCAACGGCTGGGATGGATCCGGAGGAAAGAATCCGGATACGAAATTTTATCAGTGGCTGTGCAAAGGATAAGATTGTCCTTTTAGCCACACATGTAGTAGCGGATGTGGAAAACATGGCCAGAGAGATACTGCTGATAAAGAATGGGAAGATTGTCCGGAGGGATACTCCGCAGAAATTTTTGGCTGAATTGGAACATAAAGTTTATAATGTGTTGGTTACAGAGAGGGAAGGGGAAGAATACCAGAACAGTGGAGCCAGGATCATAAGTGTTACATTAACAGAAAAAGGACATCGACTGAGGATCATCAGTGCCGATGCCTTGAAAACAGGTAATGTGGAAGAAGTTTATCCCTGCTTGGAAGATGTATATTTATATTGGATAGATAGAGAATGATCTACGGTAGTTGTAAAACAACTGATACATTTCCTTTAAGGAGAAGTTCTAAAATTCAATAGCAGACAGACTTGTCTTAAAACTGCCAGAAAATGGAATGATGCTGCGATAATAAAAATTGTATGAAAATCTAGTACTCAGCGGTCAGTCAGCATGGTAAACTCAAAGATATTTTCAATCTCTTTTTCTGTCAGGTACAGCGCATCCAGATAAGATTGGTGACAACGAAAGACATGGAGAAAATGGAAACGGTTATTGCTGTAACTACTTGAGCAAAAGGAAATTAATACGATTAATGGGAAGTTTCCAAATGCTCAATTGTATTTCTAAAGAAAATCTGTTATATGTTAAGGCATCAAACATATTTGTGGGTTTTGAATTTAGAGGTAACTCAAGTGCAGCTGCATATGCAACTGTTTCTTACGATGGAAGATAAGCTGTAAAAATTGGGGATTAAGTGCATAATAAAGCATTTAATCCCAAGTTATATGAGGGAAATTGTATGTTAATAAAAGTGATTAAGAAGCAAACCATTTTTTTATTAAAACAAAAAGAAGCAAGTCTGACATTTATATTACTTCTAGCGGTAGTGCTGGGGAATTATATAACGAATGTTCTCACATTTAGAGGTACTGATATTTCACAAATGTATCAGCCAATGAAGTTATTAGCGCTCAGCCTGAATAAAGTATATTTTAGTGCAAACATTCAATTATTAATTGTGATGATTTACCCTATCCTGGTTGCTGTACCTGCTGGTTTTTCTTATACTAAAGAACAGCAGACAAAAGAAGAAGTATACATGATTTATCGTTTAGGGAAAAATCGTTATTTACAAAGTAAATTGTGGGCATCTTTTTTTACAACAACAATAGTTTTTACGGTTCCATTTATGCTGGAAATACTAATGAATATGCTATCTTTTCCCATGAATGCAATAAGAGATTTATCAAATTTAAGCATTTACAATACAGATTATGCCACAATGGTTCATAATTACATAGGCAGCGCAATCTATATAGCATCTCCTGGTTTGTATGCAATTCTTACAACACTATTTTTTGGTGTCGTATCAGGAATCCTTGGTACGCTTCCCGTAGCAATCTCATTTGCTTTGACGGTTAAATATCGCACGTTGCTGATCTTACCGACTTTTGTTCTATTGAATGCGACTACATATCTTAATATTCTGGATAGAAATAAGAGTTCATTAAGCTGGTATAAGTATTTGCTTCTTTTTGATGATACCCCTAAAAATATTATCGTTCCACTGATGGGGGTAGGAATTATAATAATAACAATATTCGGTTTTTACCTTTATGGAAGGAATAAGGATAAATGGTAATATGCATCATGAAAAAAGAGTAGTAATTTTAATTGGAATACTTTCCGGAATTTGCATATCGCTTGGTTTTATCAGACCGTTTGACGGAGTAATAACGCTATCAGAACTGGTATTACAATTAAGTGGATCCAGAGGTGAACTCAGCATGAGTTGCAATTTAGTGGAGTTAATTGGATTTATGCTTCGTATGATGCCAAACTATATTATGATATTGGTTTTTGGGAATAAGCTGTATGGTCATTTCTGCACAGCCAGTATCTATGTGTTTAGTCGGTGCCCGAATCGAATGAAATGGTATGGAAAGGAAATGTTACAGTTAATTAATTTCATATGCATATTTGAACTGGTATTTCTAAGCACAACCGCTATTGCTTCTGTATTGCGATATCAGGTGATTTTTAGCGTAGGTGGATTTATTTTATTGGGATGCCATGCTCTGATTTTTATGTTATGGAATTTTACCCTGGTGCTGTTAGTTAATTTACTTGCGATCAATATTGGAAGCAGTGCTGCATTCACATTGGTTATGGTTGTGCAAATGACTTGTACCGCAGCACTCAGTATCATAAATATATTGACGAAAATGCAAATCAAACAAGACATCATATATGTTTTTTTGTGGTTGAATCCAGTAGCACATACCGTTTTAGGATGGCATCGCAGCACATTGTTAGAAGTTGAGTTAGCCAACAGCCGATATTCTTTGAATTTAGTTACTTCGATATTGATTCCGGCTCTATTCTGTATAGTTACTGTATTGATGGGAGGACAATTGATACAGAAGAAGGATTTACTGGCAGAGGACATGGAAATGGAGACAATTTGATATGAAATTAATTGCAAACAATATTCATAAAAAAATAAAGGGTAAGACAATACTCAATGACATCAGTCTGGAAATGGAAACAGGAAATATATATGGATTTTGGGGTAGAAATGGATCTGGAAAAACCATGTTGTTTCGGGCATTATCGGGTCTGATGAAGATTGATTCAGGTAATATTTATTGGAATGATAAAGAACTGCACAAAGACTTTGCTGTTTTACCAAGTCAGGGGATTGTTTTGGAGCATGCCGGCTTGTATCCCAATAAGACAGGAGTGGAAAATTTATTATATCTTGCGCAGTTAAAGGGAGTGATTGGTAAGCGGGAAGTAGAAGAAGCAATACAACGGGTTGGACTTGACCCGGCTGACAAAAGGGTATTTGGTAAATACTCAATGGGAATGAAGCAGAGACTGGTGATTGCACAGGCCATCATGGAGAAGCCAGATGTTATCATGCTGGATGAGCCTACAAACGGACTGGATGAAGCAGGAATAAAGGAAATAAGACAATTAATTGAACAGGAAAAAGAAAGAGGAGCCTTAATTCTTTTAGCCAGTCATAATCAGGAGGATATGAAGATATTGGCAGACCAGGTATATAAAATTGCAGATGGCCGCATTGAAAGAAAGGGGACAGAACTGTGAAATGCAAATGGGGTTCATGCTTTATCTTATTAATTGTTATAGTGATAACTGTATTTGGTATATTTGAAAAAAGAACGTATACTAATATAGCAGAAGATAAGTCATATTTAGATGAGCTTTACGTAGCACAGCTTCCAGAAAATATATGTCTTGAAGAGACAGAGAATTTATCGGTAAATTTACCGCAGGTCCCAGTTATTATACGGGTATCTGTACTGGGAGATGTGGAGCATATAGGAGGAACAAGCAGGCAACTGGTCAAAGTGGAAGATGTTTATAAGGGAACAGAGCCTGCGGTGGGACAAGATATATATCTTACTTGCAGCCGTTGGTCACTTAGTTTATATTCAGAGCCATATTCCATCGAAAGAGGATTTGTTAATATAATGGAAGTGGGAGGGGAATATTTAGTTTTTATCGAAAATCAGGTAGATGGTCTTGGAGAGAAGATTCCTGTATATCAGGTGTATGTGGAAAATGCATTCACACCAATATTTTCATATCAAGAGCATGAAAATAATATTTGTGAAACAGGTGGTGAATCCACATATGTAAAATATAATCAAGTTTGTGAAAATGAATTTTTTGCTACAACCCAGAAAGGAATGGATGCGTTAGTTGGCCTAAAAAAAGAAATGATAGAAAAATATAATGAAAAGTGAAAACTATAGTTTGATGAATCTGGAGAAACTGAATATTCAGGAAGAAATGAACTATAGCTGTGATACCATGCTTCATATCTATCCGACTGCCAATATGGACTATTCCGTATTGACTGACAGAGAAAAGAGCATTCTTGACAAGGTGATTACGAAGTTTAGTGCTTACAGAGCAAAAGATATTGTAGAGTATATGCATAAGGAAAAGGTATATACTGAGACAAGACCGGGAGAAATCATTCCGTTTAGTCTGGCAAAAGAAATAAGAAAATTTTAATTGATTCCCATGTGCATTTGTTCATGGAAATTTTATGCAGCAGTATGATCATTACAGGTTGGGGGATTGTAATATGAAGACAAGCAAAAAATATTGGCAGATGAAAAGTCTGACCGGAGTGATTTTAGTATGTATATTTCTTACAGCCTGCGGCGGAGAAACGCAGGAAGCTGAGAGGAAAAGCAATGTGCAGGAAAATGAAACGGTAAGTACCACTACCATTGAACAAACAGCCGAACAGACGCAGGAGACAACGCAGGAAGCGGAAGAGTTTGTGCAGACAGATACTATCCTGGAAAATTTGAAGGGGAATAGAGAACCACAGACGATTTTGCAGGAACTGTCTGAACTTCCATTAAGTATAGAAGAGCTGAGGGCTTATCCGGTATATGTGTTAAGTACTCAATTCGAGGAGTGTAGTGGGGTAGAACTGCTGGATGAATTCTATGAGCAGTCCACACAGGGGAATCCGGCACAATTGTTGATGGCAAATTACCTCTATAATGAAAAATGGATCCTTTCTTATATTGAATTTGACGGAAGTACATATTATATGCTTAGGGGTGATGTGGATGCCGGGACTGCAGAGGAAGACTATACGGAAATGTATTTTCGTTCCCTGAATATTATCGAAAAGAAAGATATAGAACCGGACATGGCACTCATCATGATCGTATTTACCAATCAGGAAGATGTTTCCGATGAACAGGCGGAGCAGTATGTGAAATGGTCGGAAGAGGGAAAACGGCCTGATGACATAGAAATATATTATTTCTTAAATCTGAGATACGGTCTTATGAGCGGTGATGATGAACTGAAAATACTGGATGAAGTGGAGAGAACAGCAGACAGAATGGCTGTGTACCGGATCGCAAAGGATTTCACAAATACATATTTTCAGGAGGAATACACAGGCGAAGTTGAGATCATGGGCATCAAGGGACTTTCCGGGGTGGATACGGACAGCAAGGGTAACTGTACGGTGGAAGTAGAGTTCCGGCCGGTACAGGAGGACTCGTTATCTTATCTGTTTATGACATTTGGATATGATGAGATGGGATGGACGATCAGCAGTTATGGAGTGGAAAAGTAGGCGGACATAGGATACAAAAATTGTATGAAAATCCTACAAAATTTTGTTGACAAAACAGTATTGCCTATGTATAATAAATCAGTGTGTGAATCAACACATCGTAGGAGACTTGTGTTTTCTACGCAACATATTGCATAGGAGTCGCTATGTTAGTAAGTTTATCTGATGTATTAACATCCGAAGGCAAGGTAGAAACTGTTGCCATTCCGCTTGAGATGACAAGCTTTAAGAGCCGCCAGGGAGAATTCCCCATTACGGAGAAGACACCCGTTACCCTTACTTTTACCAACATCGGTGTGAACAAGGCAAAAGTAACCGGTACTGCAGAGCTTACCTTTGATACGAAATGTGACAGGTGCCTTACTGAAGTACCTACAGCAATGAAGCTTAAGTTTGACAGAATCGTTTATTCTCCGGAAGCGGAAGTAAGTGAGGAAGAAGATACCGAGCAGAGCTTTATGGATGGATGGCAGCTGGATGTAGAGGCTTTTGTGTACGATGAAATTCTGGTGAATTGGCCGGCAAAGATCTTGTGTAAGGAAGACTGCAAGGGTATTTGCCCTGTATGTGGTCAGAACAGGAATCTGAAGGAATGTGGTTGCGATACTTTCGTACCGGATCCTCGTATGGCAGCAATCCAAGATATCTTCAACGCGAATAAGGAGGTGTAACGATGTCTATTTGTCCTAAGAATAAATCTTCCAAAGGTAGAAGAGATAAGAGAAGAGCAAACTGGAAAATGAGCGCTCCTACATTGGTAAAGTGCAGCAAATGTGGTGCACTGATGATGCCTCACAGAGTTTGCAAGGCTTGCGGTTCTTACAATAAGAAGCAGGTCGTAAGCGTTGATTAATTTATAAATCAATGAAGCGAAATTAAGTGAAAAGAAAAGAGGAGATTCCGGATGGAATCTCCTTTTGCTTTCACAAAAAAATCACTTGCTTTTTATATACGCCTTTAGTATAGTAAGAATGAATCTGCCATCATCAAACTGTTTGGTGCGATCCACGGAGCGGTTTGATGATGAGCGGATAAACATAAACAGGTAAAGGAACGACGAAATGGCAGAATATGTAAATGTTGCTGTAGACGCAATGGGTGGCGATAATGCTCCAGCAGAGATCGTAAAAGGTGCTGTGGAAGCTGTCAATGCGGACAAACGTGTCAAAGTATTCCTGGTAGGCAAAGAGCCTGTGATCCGTGAGGAATTAAAGGCATATACCTATGATGCAGAGCAGCTGGAAGTTGTACATGCTGAAGAAGTCATTGAGACGGCAGAACCTCCGGTCATGGCGATCCGTCGGAAGAAGGATTCCTCCATTGTCAAAGCCATGTATATGGTGAAGAACGGTGAATGCGATGCTTTCGTATCCGCAGGAAGTACCGGTGCAGTACTGGTAGGCGGACAGGTGATCGTAGGCCGTATCCGTGGCGTGGAGAGACCTCCTTTGGCTCCCCTGATCCCTACGGAGAACGGTGTCAGCCTTTTGCTGGACTGTGGTGCTAATGTGGACGCAAGACCTTCCATGTTAGTACAGTTTGCCAAGATGGGCAGTGTCTATATGGAAAGCGTTATGGGCGTTAAGAATCCCAAAGTCGGTATTGTGAATATCGGTGCTGAGGAAGAGAAGGGTAATGCGCTGGTCAAGGAGACTTTCCCTCTGTTGAAGAATTGTCCCGAGATCAACTTTATCGGAAGCGTAGAAGCCAGAGATATTCCGGCAGGTGTGGCAGATGTCATCGTCTGTGAAGCGTTTGTCGGCAATGTGGTACTGAAAATGTACGAGGGCGTCAGCTCCGCACTGCTGCATCAGGTAAAGCAGGGAATGATGTCCACACTGCGCAGTAAGATCGGCGCACTGTTAGTAAAGCCCGCGCTGAAGAAGACCTTGAAGAGCTTCGATACCTCCCAGTACGGAGGAGCTCCGCTGCTTGGCTTAAACGGTCTGGTAGTGAAGACCCACGGAAGCAGCAAGGCTGTGGAAGTGAAGAACTCCATCCTGCAATGCATCGCATTTAAGGAAGAGAAGATCAACGAAAAGATCAAAGAGCAGATCGGTCTGGAAGATAAGGCTGCAGAAAATAATTAAAATTACAAAATATTTGGAAAGAAGGAACTGTTATGGAATTCGAAAAGTTAAAGAAAATTATTGCTGAGGTATTAAATGTAGATCCCGATGAGATCACCATGGAGACCACCTTCCAGGATGACCTGGGTGCTGATTCCCTGGATGTATACCAGATCATCATGGGTATCGAGGAAGAGTTCGATATCGAGATCCCTGCAGAGTCTGCAGAGCAGGTTACTACTGTAGAAGAAGCAGTAGAGATGATCAAGAACGCAGTGAACTAGTAAAGCTACGAGCCATGTAAAGACAAAACAGGAACTGTGACCGAGAGCTTGCTCACAAGGCACTGTTCCTGTTTTTCGGTTTATATGATGATGTCGAACTTCCGTAGCCCCAATCAAGGTAAGAAACGCGACACGCTCGTACTTTAGTACGATGCGCTCCTGTCGCAGAGCGTAGCGGTACATAAGCGAGGATAATACCCTCGCTAAGTACCGACGTCTGCTTACGGTCTGCTTATTCTTATCTTGATTGTGACTACTGGGTTTGAACTATTAGCATTTGTGAGGACAAGAAAATGTTGGATGGTTATACAATGGACGTGCTGGAACAGCGCATCGGCTATTGCTTTCACAACAAAGCATTGCTGAAGCAGGCTCTGACCCACAGCTCCTATACCAATGAACAAAAGATCAACAAGACAGAGAACTATGAGCGCATCGAATTCCTGGGAGATGCTGTACTGGAGCTGGTATCCAGCGACTTCCTGTTTCGGGAACACCCGGATGTTCCCGAGGGCGAGCTGACCAAGATGCGTGCCTCCATGGTGTGCGAGCCTTCCCTGGCATTCTGTGCCAGAGACCTGGAACTGGGACAGTTTATGCTTTTGGGAAAGGGCGAAGAGAATACCGGCGGCAGACGCAGAGACAGCATCACCTCTGACGGTATGGAAGCCATGATTGGTGCCATTTATCTGGACGGTGGCATGCAGCCTGCCAAGGCTTTTATTGACCGCTTCATTCTGTCGGATTTAGAGGACAAGCGTCTCTTCTACGACAGCAAGAGTAATCTCCAGGAACTGATTCAGGGGAAACTCAAAAAAGAGTTCGAGTACCGGCTGTTAGAGGAGAGCGGACCGGAACACGACAAGACTTTCGTGGTAGAGATCGACATGGAGGGAGAATGCCTTGGCCGTGGGCAGGGAAGAACAAAAAAAGCGGCAGAACAGCAGGCAGCTTATGAGGCGCTTCTGCTATTGAGGGATAGAGGATATGTATTTAAAAAGTATTGAGATCCACGGGTTCAAATCATTTGCCAATAAGATCGTATTTCAGTTCCACAACGGAATCACCGGTATCGTAGGACCTAACGGCAGCGGTAAGAGTAACGTTGCGGACGCGGTAAGATGGGTGCTGGGAGAACAACGCATCAAGCAGTTGCGTGGTGCCAGCATGCAGGATGTTATTTTCTCGGGAACAGAGACCAGAAAACCGTTGAGCTACGCCTATGTTGCCATTACTCTGGACAACAGCGATCACCAGCTGGCGATCGACTATGACGAAGTTACAGTGGCGAGACGGATCTACCGTTCCGGAGAAAGTGAATATCTGATCAATGGTACTCCCTGCAGATTAAAGGATGTCAATGAGCTGTTCTATGATACCGGTATCGGTAAGGAGGGCTATTCCATTATCGGACAGGGCCAGATCGACAAGATCTTAAGCGGTAAACCCGAGGAACGGCGTGAACTGTTCGACGAGGCTGCTGGAATCGTGAAATTCAAGCGCAGAAAAGCAGCAGCCCAGACAAAGCTGGAGAACGAAAAACAGAATCTGGTGCGTGTGAATGATATTCTGTCCGAACTGGAAAAGCAGGTAGGCCCTCTGGAGAAGCAATCCGAGGTGGCTAAGGTCTATCTGAGGAAAAAGGAAGAATTAAAGACTCTGGATATCAATGTCTTCTTATTGGAAAATAAGAAACTCAGAGAACAGCTGTCTTCCATGGAAGAAAAATATAATCTGGCCAGCAATGAACTGAACGAGACCAGTGAAAAGTACGAAGGTATCAAGGAAGAATACGAGCGGATCCAGCAGGAGATCGAAAGTCTGGATGTCGCTATCGAAGCCGCCAGGGAACAGCTGACGGATACCGGTCTGATGCGCGGTAAGTTAGAAGGTGAGATCAACGTCTTAAAGGAGCAGATCAATTCCGCCCACGGCAGTGAGAACCATCTGAACAACCGTAAGGCAGCCCTGGAAGAAGAAATCGCCGGCAAAGAAAAAGAAAAACAGGATATTTTAACCGATAAAAAGGATACGGATACTCAGGTACAGGAGATCGCAGAGGCGGCAGCCATGGCAAAGGCCGACCTGGAAGCTATCCAGAACAAGATCACCGAACTCAATAATAATATTGAGGCCGGGAAAAATACCATCATCGGCGAGCTGAACCAGCGGGCTACCATCAAGTCCAAGATGGGACGTTTCGATACTATGATGGAGCAGATCAATATCCGCAAGGCAGAGTTGAATTCCAGACTGCTTCGTGCCAAATCCGATGAGGCTGCCAGAGAAGAGACAATCAAGAAGCTGGAAGAGACCTTCGAGACTGTGACCGAAGAACTGCGGCAGATGACCGAACAGGAAGCAGCATCCGAACTGGAGCTGGGCAATATCCGTGAGAATCTCACAGGCTTAGATGCGAAGCTGCGGGAGACACAGAACCGTTTCCATCAGGAGCAGTCCAAACTGGAAGCCCTGACCAATATCACCGAGCGGTATGACGGCTACGGTGGCAGCGTCAAGAAGGTCATGGAGCAGAAGGAAAAAGAAAAAGGTATCATCGGTGTTGTAGCGGATATTATTCAGGTAGAAGCCAAATATGAGACCGCCATCGAGACCGCTCTGGGTGGTAATATTCAGAATATCGTAACGGATAACGAAGAGACCGCCAAGCATATGATCGGATTCTTAAAGCAGAACCGCCTCGGAAGAGCCACATTCCTTCCCCTGACCAGTATTACCAAACCTCAGGAATTCAAAAATCCCGAGGCCCTGAAGGAAAAAGGTGTCATCGGTATGGCGGATGAACTGGTAAATACGGAAAAAGAATACCGCAATGTGGCCAAGGCCATGCTGGGACGTATCGTGGTCGTAGACAACGTGGACAATGCCGTGAAGATCGCAAGAAAATTCGATTACGGCATCCGTATGGTCACATTGGAAGGCGAACTCTTAGTTCCCGGCGGTGCCATCAGCGGCGGTGCATTTAAGAATAACAGTAATCTCCTGGGAAGACGTCGTGAGATGGATGAACTGGAGAAAAAGGTGAAAAAACTCTCCGATGACATCAAGACCTATAACCAGAAGATTGAAGACACCAAGAGCAAACGAAATAATCTGCGTATGGATCTGGAAGCATTGAAGACCGAGATGCAGCGCAAGTCCATTGAGCAGAATACCGCAAGATTAAATATTTCCCAGGCCAGAGAACGTATGGAAGAAGAGGCAGAGAGTGCACAGTCCCTGAAGCTGGAGGAACAGGAGATCGAGACCAAGATCTTCGAGATCCGTTCCAGCAAGGAATCAATCGTACAGGAACTGGCTGCAAGTGAAGAACTGGAGAAAACCACTCAGGAACAGATTCTTGTCTTCCAGAAGGAACTGGAAGGCTGCAGACTGGAAGAGAGTGAAGCTTCCGCCCATGCCGGAGAATGGGAAGTAAAAGTCGAGAAGATGCGTCAGGCTCTGGATTACAAACAGGCCAATGTAGACCGTATAGGCGGCGAACTGGAGCGTGCACAGGCAGAGCTTAATGAGATTTTAGAAGCTCTGACGGAAAATGCGCAGGAAGTGGAACGCAAGAAGAACAATATCCTGGAGATTGAGAAGACCATCGCGGCTTCCCATGAGAATCAGGATGCTTCCAAGAAAAAGCTGGACGAGGATATTGCAAAGAAAGAAGAATTGTCTGCAAAGCAGAAAGGCTTCTTCCAGAGCAGAGAAGAAATGTCAGAGCGCATGAATGCTCTGGACAAAGAAGTCTATCGTCTGAGTGAACAGAAGAAAAAGCTGGAAGACAATATCGAAGGCCAGATCAATTACATGTGGGATGAGTATGAGATTACCCTGAGTGATGCGGCAGGCCTTCGCAATGAAGAGATGAATGATCTGCCCGCCATGAAGCGTGAGATCAGCGGTCTGAAAGATGAGATCCGGAAGTTAGGTAATGTCAATGTCAACGCCATTGAGGATTACAGGAATCTGATGGAGCGTTATACCTTTATGAAGACCCAGCATGATGATCTGGTGGAAGCGGAGAAGACGCTGGAAGGCATCATCGAAGAACTGGATACCGCCATGCGTAAACAGTTCACGGAGAAATTTGCAGAAATCAGCAGAGAGTTCGATAAGGTATTCAAGGAACTCTTCGGTGGTGGTAAGGGAACACTGGAACTGATGGAGGATGAGGATATTCTGGAGGCAGGCATCCGCATCATCGCACAGCCCCCCGGAAAGAAGCTGCAGAACATGATGCAGCTCTCCGGTGGAGAGAAGGCATTATCCGCCATTTCCCTACTGTTCGCAATTCAGAACCTGAAGCCGTCTCCGTTCTGTCTGTTAGACGAGATCGAGGCCGCACTGGATGACTCCAATGTAGGACGTTTTGCAAAGTATTTACATAAGCTGACCAAGAACACCCAGTTCATTGTCATTACCCACAGACGCGGTACGATGGAACAGGTGGATAGATTGTATGGTATCACCATGCAGGAGAAGGGCGTATCTACCTTAGTCAGCGTCAACCTCATTGACAAGGACCTGGACGATTAGAGTATGAAAAGAACTTCTAATCACTCAGAGCAAAGGCTCTTTCGTGAAGAAGTTCTAAGTTTCATACAAGAAAAACGCAAGCGTTTTTCTGGATAGAATGCTGATTGGAGGAAATGGGATGAGTGAGGAAAAGAAAGGCTTTTTTGCGAGACTGAAAGAAGGACTGACCAAGACCCGTGATAACATTGTCCGGGGAATCGATTCGGTCTTCAGCGGTTTTTCCGCCATTGATGATGATTTCTACGAAGAACTGGAAGAAATCCTGATTATGGGAGATATCGGTGTGAATGCCACCACCGCTATCGTGGAGAGACTGAAACAGCAGGTGAAGGAAAAACATATCAAGGAACCTTCCGAATGCAAACAGCTTCTGATTGAAAGTATCAAGGAGCAGATGCAGGTGGATGAGACTGCCTATAATTTTGAGAAGGAACAGTCCGTGATCATGGTCATCGGTGTCAACGGTGTGGGGAAGACCACTTCCGTCGGCAAGCTGGCCGGTAAATTAAAGGATGAGGGCAGGAAAGTCCTTATTGCCGCAGCGGATACTTTCCGTGCCGCAGCAGGAGACCAGCTGGCAGAGTGGGCATCCCGGGCGGATGTTCCCATGATCGGCGGAAAAGAAGGTGCGGATCCCGCCAGCGTGGTGTTTGATGCCGTGAATGCGGCGAAGGCACGAGGCGTGGATGTGCTTCTTGTAGATACCGCCGGCAGACTGCACAATAAAAAGAACCTGATGGAAGAACTTCGTAAGATGAACCGTATCATCGACAAGGAATTCCCCAATGCCCACAGAGAGAATCTGATCGTGCTGGACGGCACCACGGGACAGAATGCTCTGGTGCAGGCAAGAGAATTCGGTGAGGTGGCGGATCTTACGGGTATCATCCTGACCAAAATGGACGGAACGGCCAAGGGCGGTATCGCTGTGGCCATCCAGTCCGAACTGAAGGTTCCGGTAAAATATATCGGTGTGGGAGAATCCATCGAGGATCTCCAGAAATTCAATTCCGATGAATTTGTAAATGCGTTGTTTGATGTGAATATGGATGACATCGGAGAACTGCGTCTGCCGGAGGAAGAAGCTGGAGAGACAGACGCGGAAGAATAATAAACAGGCAGACCAAAGAAAGTGTGACAGAAAGGCATGGGAAGAAAAATGCAGGAAGAAATGTTGACTTTAGAGAAATTTGAAGAAGCAAGTGAGATCGTTAAAAAAGTTACTTTAGAGACCAAACTGGTATACAGTGATTATTTCAGTGCCCAGACCGGCAACCGCGTATACTTAAAGCCCGAGAACTTACAGTTTACCGGAGCTTACAAGTTAAGAGGCGCTTATTACAAAATGAGCACTCTGACCGATGAAGAGCGCGCCAAGGGACTGATCACCGCCTCTGCAGGCAACCATGCCCAGGGCGTGGCTTATGCGGCAAAATGCTATGGAAGCAAGGCAACCATCGTAATGCCCACCACGACACCTCTGATCAAGGTAAACCGTACCAGAGGCTATGGAGCAGAGGTAGTACTGCATGGCGATGTCTATGATGAGGCCTGCGCAAAGGCATATGAGCTGGCAGAAGAGCACGGATATACCTTCATTCATCCGTTTGATGATCTGACTGTGGCGACCGGTCAGGGTACCATTGCCATGGAGATATTCAAGGAGCTTCCGCTGGTAGATTATATTCTGGTTCCTATCGGTGGCGGTGGACTGGCAACCGGTGTCTCCACACTGGCAAAACTGCTGAACCCGAAGATCAAGGTCATCGGTGTAGAACCTGCGGGAGCTAACTGCATGCAGGTATCCTTAAAGAACGGCAAGGTTACCACATTGCCCAAGGTCAACACCATCGCAGACGGTACCGCGGTAAAGACTCCTGGCAGCAAGATCTTCCCGTACTTACAGAAGAATCTGGACGATGTGATCACCGTAGAGGATGAGGATCTGGTAGTAGCTTTTCTGGATATGGTAGAGAATCACAAGATGATCGTGGAGAATTCCGGTCTGCTGACGGTAGCAGCCTTAAAGCAGTTAAATGTGAAGGATAAGCGTATTGTATCTATCCTGAGTGGCGGTAACATGGATGTCATCACCATGTCTTCCGTAGTACAGCAGGGCCTGATCTTAAGAGACCGTATCTTCACCGTATCCGTACTGCTTCCCGACAAGCCCGGTGAGCTGTGCAGAGTATCCGGTATTATTGCCGGAGTCAACGGTAATGTCATCAAGCTGGAGCACAACCAGTTTGTATCCATCAACCGCAGTGCTGCTGTGGAGCTGCGTATCACACTGGAAGCATTCGGCACCGAGCATAAGAATGAGATCATTGCCGCTCTGGAAAAAGAAGGCTATCAGCCCAAAGTGGTAAGAACCAATATCTAAGTTTTAAGATTTGAAAAGAAGTGAATGTATCACCGATAAAAGCCGCATATTATAGATATGCGGCTTTTGTATGGAATGGAGAAAAAAGTTATGGCAAAGAAGACAGAAAAAGAACTGGAAATACAGAGACTGGACAAAAAGACACCCTTACAGATGCTCTGGGATTATGTGATGATCACGGTGGCATCCTTTGTCTATGCGGTATCCGTCAGCTTATTTTTGGATCCGAACTCCCTGGCACCCGGTGGAATCACCGGTATCGCTATTATCTTAAATCGTCTGTTCGGCATTGAGACCGGTACCTGGATGCTGCTCATCAATATACCGATCCTTTTGATCGGTATCTGGAAATTCGGACTGCGGTTTATTCTGTCTACAATCTATTGTACGGCAATGACCTCTCTGTTTACGAACCTGCTGACACCGGTAGGAGCAGTGACCACAGATCCTTTGCTTGCTTCTCTGACCGGAAGTGCCCTGATGGCAGTATCCATGGGCTGGGTGTTCAAGGCCGGATCCACTACGGGAGGAACAGATATTATTATCAAGCTGCTGCGACTAAAGTTCCCGTACCTCAAGACAGGAGCATTGTTTTTCCTGACAGATGTGGTTATCGTCATAGCATCGGCGTTTGTATTCCGGAACATTGACAAGGCATTGTATGCCGGTATCGTGGTCATTATCACATCAGTGGTGCTGGATGTGGTATTGTACGGTCGTGATGAGGCGAAGCTGATCTATATTATCAGCGACCATGCGGAAAAAATCGCAGGGAGACTTTTGGAGGAGCTGGACATTGGTGTAACTTATGTACAGGGCAGTGGTGCCTACAGCGGCAAGGAGAAGAGCGTCATCATGTGTGCCATGAAGAAAAACATTTCTCCCAAGGCGGAAGAGATCGTAAAGGAAGAGGATCCCCTGGCATTTATGATCGTCACCAGTGCCACGGAGATCTTCGGGGAGGGCTATAAGAGCTATTTTAGTGAGAAACTGTGATGCTGAACATAAAATTTAAGTAAAAAACAGCTGAAAGGGCTTACATTTTCAAAGAGAATCATCTATAATAGCGTCGCGCCGGAAGGGCAGACGCTATTTTTCACTGTGGTGCACCCGTAGCGCACGTTTCTAACCGGTGCAAGTCCGGAATCCGCCCGGCAAATCTCTGTTCCGATGTAGTAATCGCATATCAGGCTATGCATGAGGGTAAGACAGCTGCTTAGGTCAAAACTCAGTAGCTACACCGAATCATGCATGGAGATACGGTAGTTGGATTGAGAGAAAGAAACATATAATAGTAAAAATAAGCAGATAGAGAATCGCATGGAAAAATGTGCGATGACACTTATAGGAGTCAGGGAACATGAACGATACAACATTGTCAAAAGAGGAGAAACAGTATAAACGGCTGACTGAGGAACCGGTGGCGCGGCTGGTCCTGGAGCTGGGACTGCCCACCACCATCAGTATGCTGATCACGAATCTGTATAATATGGTGGATACCTGGTTCGTAAGCCAGTTAGGCACCAGTGCCACCGGAGCGGTAGGCGTGGTGTTTGGCTTGATGGCAATTATTCAGGCGTTCGGATTCATGTTCGGTCACGGGGCAGGAAGTAATATCAGCAGATTGTTGGGAGCCCATGAAAAGGAGAGGGCAAAAGCATTTTCTGCTACGGGATTTTATCTGGCGGCAGGAGCGGGATTGTTGATAGCGGTAATCGGTATTGCCGATCTGAACGGACTTTGCAGACTGCTAGGGAGTACGGAGACAATCCTTCCCTATGCGAGAATCTATGCCTTCTATATTCTGGTGTCGGCACCGGCAATGGCATCCAGCTGTGTGATGAACAATGTGCTCCGGTATGAAGGCTATGCCAATCTTGCGATGGTGGGACTGGTCTCCGGCGGTATCTTAAATATGGCGGGAGATGCCATTCTTATGTGGGGCTTAAATCTTGGCATCCGGGGAGCGGCACTTTCCACTATGATCTCCCAGTACATATCCTTTGGGATTCTGTTGCTCTTTTTCCTGAGGGGCAAGACCCAGAGTAGCCTGGCACCGAAATATTTTACCTGGGAATTTGCAGTACATAAGAATATTATTACCGCAGGCTTCCCCAGTATGATGCGGCAGGGACTGAACAGCGTGTCCACCATGGTGTTGAATGCACAGGCAGCTGTCTACGGAGATATTGCCATCGCCGCTATGAGCGTGGTGTCCCGTATTTTCAATTTCGTATTTAGTGTGGCACTGGGCATCGGCCAGGGATTCCAGCCGGTATCGTCCTTCAATTACGGGGCAAAGAAGTATTCCCGTGTGAAGAAAGCGTTCTGGTTCACCCTGTGTACTAGTCTGGTGACCATGGCAGTGTTTGCAGGGGTGGTGTATGTGTTCCGCAGAGAGCTGTTGCTGGAATTCCTTACGGATATGGATGCCTATGAGATTGCATTTTATGCGTTGCAGATCCAATGTCTGACGCTGCCGTTTATTCCGGTATGTATCTGCGGCAACATGCTGTTTCAGTCCATCGGAAAGGGCGGCAGGGCGACGATCTTAGCCTCCTTCCGAAGTGGCACTATCTATATCCCGGCTCTCCTGATCCTGACAGCCTTCTTCGGACTTCGAGGCATCCAGTGGTCACAGCCGGTGTCCGATATTTTATCTGCGGTTTTGTCATTGCCGGTGGCAGTGGTGTTCTTAAGGGGACTGCCGGAAGATGGTACGTAAGTATAGAGAAGAATGAGATCCCTTCGTCATAAGACGGAGGGATTTTTATGTACAGATGTATCCATACGCAGGAATAAGTATCTGCCTTGATCTGTGAAGCTGTTGACATTAAATAATCCACATGATACAATATATTTAACAATTAGGTTAAAAGTTAAACGCTTGGATGAAAGGATGTGATTCATTTTTGGGAATACAGGATACATTGAAAGCGCTGGCAGATCCTATAAGGCGTGAAATACTAAATCTTCTGAAAAACGGTCGATTGTCGGCAGGAGAGATCTGCGAACATTTTCCGGTGACGGGGGCTTCCATATCGAGGCATTTGTCGGTGCTAAAGGAGGCAGATCTGATCCGGGACAAGCGGGAAGGAAAGTTTATTTATTATGAACTGAATGCTTCCGTGCTGGAAGAAATCATGTTATGGATCACAGATTTGAAAGGAGCATCGGATAATGAAGGAAATGATACAGAAAAATAAAGGCAGGCTGATCTGCTCGGCATTTGTTATGTGCGTGGGCATTATATTGGGATATACCTGTGAGAACAGTCTGTGGATAAACGGCACTTTTGCAGTGACTTATGTGGTAATAATGGCAGTAACTTTTTACGACAACAGAAACAGGCAGCAGAGTGACAAGGTCATAAGAATGGTTACGTGGATCGTGCCGGGAATGACATTGCTCTATAACGGCATCGCCAGATGGATCGATATGGGTGTAACGAAAGAGAATCTGCTCATGGCAATTTTGTATGTCGGAATGGGATTGCTATTTGTTATTGTGGGCAATTATCTGCCCAAGGTGAAACCGAACCGCACCATCGGCATCCGCGTCGTATGGACATTGCAGGATGAGGAGAACTGGAATGCCACGCACCGCTTCAGTGGGAAAATATGGGTGGCAGCAGGACTATTGAGCATGATCTGTGGACTGTTCAGTGACAGCATGGCTGCATTATTTCTGTTTATTGTCGCTATCACGGCAGCAGCTTTTGGCAGCATCCTGTATTCTTATCTCTATTATAGAAAGAAGTTGCGCACCGGAAAAGGGCTGGCAGTACACTACAACCATAAAGTGGTTGCGGTCTATGTGTTTATAATGCTCGCGTGTGTGCTATTTACGGTATGGACGTTATATACGGGAAAAATCGAGATCTGTTACGGAGAAAATGAATTTACTGTTCAGGCGGAGGGCTGGCAGGATTACACAGTGAAATATGACGCTATCGAAAGCATTGCTTACGAAGAGAATATGTTCCGGGATACGAATACAATCCGGACGAACGGTTTTGGCAACCTGAAATACTCCATGGGACATTTTCGCGATGAAATCCACGCAGATTACATCCGCTATACTCATAACGACTGTGATACTTATGTAGTCATGGAAGTAGAGGGGAGCACCGTTATTCTAAACGGTGCAGATGATGCGCAGACATGGGAAATCTACAATAATATCAGAGAACGGATGGAAAAATAATATTTGTAAATATATTTCCCAATTGCTTTTATATTTTTTAAAAATGGTATACACTAAACTTATGTAAGTTAGTAAACGAGGATTTCGGGAAAGGGTGGTTACAGTATGCTGAAACAGTGGATTCCGGCGGTGAAGCCGGAAAAAGAGGAACTGGAAAAACGACTGAATGCGGCGCAGGAGGAGCTTGGTAGACTCCAGATGCAGATCAAGGAGCATAAGCTCCCGGTGCTGGTGTTGATCGAGGGCTGGGGTGCGGCCGGCAAGGGCAGTACCATCGGCGGAATTATTAAAAATATCGATCCGCGATTTTTCAAGGTGGCTTCCATGTCTGCACCGACAGAGGAAGAGAAGCGGAAACCTTTCCTGTATCGTTATTTTGTAAAAATTCCGGAAGCCGGGAAGTTCGAATTTCTGGATTCCGGCTGGATGGATGAGGTGACGAAGGGAAGACTTCGGGGTGAATTGTCGGATAAGCAGTACGCGGAGCGTATCGAGAGCATTAAACGTTTTGAACGACAGTTGACGGACAACGGTTATCTGGTGTTGAAGCTCTTTTTCCAGATTGGAAAAAAGGAACAGAAGAAGCGGCTGGAGGAACTGGAAGGGAACAAGGATACCGCATGGCGTGTGGGCGAGAACGACTGGTGGCAGAACAAGCATTATGACAAATGTGAGGAAGTCTTCGACAAATATCTCACAGATACTAACGCTTCCGTAGCTCCGTGGTACATTATCGACTCCGGGGACAAAAAGTGGGCGGAATTACAAGTGCTGGAGACATTATGCAGCGGTATCCATGTGGCCATGCAGAATGAGAGCCTTGCTGTGCCTATTTTGCAGAATGTATTCCCACTGGTGAAGATGCCGAGGCTGTCCGAGGTGGAACTGGACAAGGAGATTTCCGAGGAAGAATACAAGCGGGAACTGCGCCATCTGCAAAAGAAGCTGAATGCCCTGCATTACCGCCTGTATCGCAAGAAGATCCCGGTAGTCATCGCCTACGAAGGCTGGGATGCCGCAGGCAAGGGCGGCAATATCAAGCGGATCGCCGGAGCACTGGATCCCAGAGGCTATGAGGTGCATCCTATCGCCAGCCCGGAACCCCACGAGAAAGCCAGACATTACCTCTGGCGCTTCTGGACGAGACTGCCCAAGACAGGACACATCGCCATTTTCGACCGTACCTGGTACGGACGCGTCATGGTAGAACGGCTGGAAGGCTTCTGTAGTACCAACGACTGGCAGCGGGCTTACAATGAGATCAATGAGTTCGAGAAGGAATTGTCCCAGTGGGGTGCGGTGATCATCAAATTCTGGGTGCAGATCGACAAGGATACCCAGCTGGAACGCTTCACAGAGCGGCAGAATACTCCGGAGAAGCAGTGGAAGATCACGGATGAAGACTGGCGCAACCGGGATAAATGGGATCAGTACGAAGAAGCTGTGAACGAAATGCTCCGGAAGACCAGCACGGAGTATGCACCCTGGCATATTCTGGAATCCGTAGACAAAAAATATGCCCGGATCAAAGCATTGAAGATTGTCATTGCCGAACTGGAAAAGGCTCTGGGATAGGAAAAGAAAGTAGAGAACGTAAACACCGTCTTGTAAAAAGGCGGTGTTTCTATATGTGATGAAAGCGTTGACAATGTAGGATTCATAAAATATAATTATTTCATCGAAACGGTGAAAAGGGGTGAATTGATGAAACAAAATTTATCACAAATACAATATGAGCAACTGGCCAGAGAACAATTTTGCAACCGGCTGAAAGAAATTCCGTTTGTTTCGGATATCGAGGTGTTTTTGGAAAAGAAGAATGCACCGCTGGGGGATTTCAAGGCAAAGGTGTATTTGGAGGACAGCGATGAGCCTCTTTTATTTGTGATTGAAGTCAGGTCTAACGGAGAAAAGAGATTCGTTAATCATTTTATGGAAATCGTGATGCGGCAGGATGATAAAACGCATTATATTTTTATGGCACCATATATTTCGGAGCAGTCAGCCAGAGCGATGAAAGAGGAAAAATGCAGTTATATGGATCTGTCCGGAAATTGTTATATCTTAACGAAAAGATTTCTGCTCTATGTCAGTGGACAGGATAACAAGTTCATAATCCACAGGGAAAAGAAAAACTACTTATCCAAATCGTCAAGTGCTGCATCAGCAATTATTCGTACCATGCTGAATGAACCGGAGCGAAAATGGCAGGTGAAAACGCTGGCTCAGGAGAGCAATACGGCATTGGGAACAGTATCTAATGTGAAAAGTTTTTTGCTTGCCAGAGACTGGATAGATAAGAGTACTACGGAATTCCGTTTGCAGAACATTAGGGAACTGTTTTATACATGGGCAAAGGATTATCATCAAAAAGAAGCGAGAAAATTACAGTTTTATTCTTTGGATACGGTTCCGGAGATAGAACAATCAGCCGCTGAATGGAGTAAAACACATGATAATGGAGCTATATTAGGTGGCTTTTCGGCTGCGGCACGATATGCGCCGACAGTACGTTATCAAAAAGCCGAAATATATGTAGAACCTCAATTTGTTCAGGAATTTGTAAAAGATCTGGAATTGCAGCCGGTCAACACCGGAGGAAATGTTGTGATAACGATACCGCATGACGAAACCCCCTGTATGTACGCAAAACCTGTTCATGATACATTAGTAACTTCTCCGGCACAAACGGTAATTGATCTGCTGGGGGATGCCGGAAGAGGGGAAGAGGCTGCGGAGGCAATCCTGCGCAGAGAATACCCGGAGAGGACAGAGGATGAAAGAAGAACTGAAAAAGGCAACTGACTATTCAGAGGGACAAAAGACAGCCGCATACATGGTACTCGGAGAGATCGTAAATCTTTTGAATGAGTTTTCAGATAATATCAGAATCATAGGAGGATGGGTTCCGACACTTTTATACCCGACCGGTGACCATATAGGTTCTATTGATGTAGATGTTCTGCTGAATCAACTGGAGATCAAAAAGGCAGAAAGCTATCGGACGATTAAACGGATACTGACACAAAATGGGTATAGAAGACATGAAGAAAAATATTTTACATTTATAAAAACAATAGTTTTAGATGGAGTTTCCTATGACGTAGACGTGGATTTCCTGTCCGGAAAATATGGCGGCGATGGCGGAAATGTAAGCAAACATGTGGATGGTATTAAAACCTTACCGGCTACGGGAGGAAATTTTGCATTTGATTTTCCGCCAACGGATGTGAAAATAGAATATATGCGGGAGGATGGAGCAAAGGACAGTGGACATGTGAAAGTGATTTCTGTGGTGCCTTATCTGGTCATGAAGACAGCAGCACTGGGGAGGGGAAAACCGAAGGATGCGTATGATATATATTACATGGTTGACAAATATGAGGGAGGCGTAAGAACACTTGTTAAGGAATTTATGCCTTATACAGACAGAGAGTTGATCAGAGAAATGTGTCAGAAGCTGGATGAAAAATTTGCTTCGCCACAGCATGCCGGACCAACAGATGTAGTGACATTCATGGGAATAACAGAGGAAGAAGAAAAAGAACAGATCCGACAGGATGTTTACCAGAAGATACACTATTTAACAAATAAATTGAAAACAATGTAAGCAAAATCTTGTGTTGGCAGACAGGTCTGTTATAATGATACATAGTTGTATTTCCCAGATAGTATTTACAGAACGAGAGGAGAAATCATGGGCGAGAACCGTAAGATATATGCAGCATTATTGGGAGCAGGAACCGTGGGCAGCGGTGTGTATAAGCTGGCAGGAATGCAGGAAGAAGATATCTGCCTGAAAACAGGAGCACAGCTAGAGATCAAAAAGATCCTGGTGCGGAATCCGGGAAAGGTAAGAGAGGGAATCCCACAGGAACTATTTACAGATAGCTGGCAGGAGATTTTAGAAGATCCCGAGATTCAGATCGTCATCGAAGTCATGGGCGGCATCGAACCGGCCAGAACCTATGTGGAAGAAGCCATGAAGGCCGGAAAGCAGGTGGTCACCGCCAACAAGGATCTGCTGGCGGAATATGGGGATCCGTTGTTTGAGATCGCCACGGAGAATAAATGCGACTTACAATTCGAGGCGGCAGTGGCAGGAGCCATTCCCATTATCCGGCCTTTGCGTCAGAGCCTGGCGGGAAGTCAATTGACGGAGATCATGGGAATCGTCAACGGTACGACAAACTATATTTTGACCAAAATGTCCGAGGAAGGTATGGGCTATCAGGAAGCTCTGGATATGGCTACGAGACTGGGTTATGCGGAAGCAGATCCCACAGCGGACGTGGAAGGCTATGATGCGGGACGCAAGATCGCCATTATGGCATCCATCGCTTTCAGCTCCCGCGTGACGTTCCCTCAGGTTTATACGGAAGGCATCACGAAGATTACAGCAGAGGATATCCGGTATGCAAAAGAATTCGGCTATGTGATTAAACTGTTGGGTATTACAAAGCTTACAGGTAAAGGAATTGAAGTAAAAGTACATCCCACATTGATCCCGGACAGCCATCCTCTTGCCACGGTCAGAGATTCCTTCAATGCCGTATTTGTTCATGGTCAGGCTTGTGATGATGCCATGTTCATGGGACGGGGCGCCGGACAGATGCCCACTGCCAGTGCGGTATTGGGAGATGTCATCGATGTGATGCGTAATATTATCCATGGAAGTTGCGGCAAGATTGGCAGTGACAGCCACAAGAAACTTCTCGTACTGGATGTGGAGGAGACGAAGAGCCGTTTCTTCCTGCGCCTGCAGGTAGAGAACCGTGCCGGAGCATTGGCCAATATCGCCGGAGTTCTTGGTAACAACGATGTCAGCATCGCCCAGATGGTACAGAAACGCAGCCACGACGGTATTGCCGAGATCGTGGTCATCACCGATCTTGTGACCGAGAGACATTTCAACGACGCCATCCGCATCATGGAAGGCATGTCTGTTGTGAGAGAAATCTCAGGCATAATCCGGGTCTACTAAAGTTTGTAGAATTGAAAGTTAGTGAAACAAATCCACGAACGCCCATGGCGGACGGAATGTCCTTCCTCGAT
>ERZ780203.152-NODE-152-length-92319-cov-14.590458_pt1 | contig 92319 bp, 78 predicted proteins | sample MGYA00511168_ERZ780203 | MGnify/ENA primary metagenome ERZ780203 (study PRJEB29588, sample SAMEA2156577) | human gut metagenome | biome: human gut; feature: human-associated habitat; material: faeces | place: Denmark | collected 2008/2010 ...
ACAATATCGGAAAAATAACCTAAAAAAATTTGTCTGAAAAAGTGTTGACAATCCACATTACCCCAGCGGTAGTGCTTTTCTTTTGTCTATCACAACCTAAAATTGCTACAGTTTCTAGGACTAGTGAGAAGGCTCTGAAAAAGCAGCATTTTATATCACTTATAAAAATGTGGATTTTTGAAAAATTCAATAAAGAAAAAAATATGGAAAAAACAGAAAAAGTGAATCAATATTTTTACTAAACAATTTATTTTTATAAAAAATCAGCATGAAAATAATAGAAAAATAGCAGTTTGGGAGAATAAATAGATAGTGAGATAAAATGTACCTATAATTACCATAGCATAAATGCCCTGTTAAAACAGTAAATAAACATCACCAGCAAATAATTCAAAAAATAACCCAAGTAGATACCGACACAAAATCACATAGTAAAAAATTCAGATGATTGCATTAGAAGTTTACTCTGATGCAATTTTCTATTTCAGAGCAGATATATCAAAGAAAATTGCAGCTATTTTTTTGGTGTTCGTCAAATTGCACAACAGACTCATCATGAAAAATGTGCATACACTTATACTTAAGTAGTTTATGACATTTGTTTTTTGTGAATTTTAAGTGTGTAGAATACAGCAAACAGAGCAGATTTTTTCTACACTCACTTTTGCTTACATTTTGCCATTTGAGTGGTATATTGCAAGTGTAAGGTACCTACAGCAACAAGAGAAAAGCAGTATTAATAAAACAAATCTATGGAGGAAAATAATATGGATAGTTTAACAACAAACACCCCAGCACCAACAGTAAGCACAGAAGCAACCCAACCAGTACAACAGGCACAGCCAGACAAGTCAGCACGCTTCAAGGAAAAAGCCGAGAACCAAGCATCAAAGGTGATGGCAGAGATAGAGAAGCTGCAAAAACTCTCAAACAAGAAATACTACACCTATTCAACAGAACAAATCAATGAGTTGTTTGGAGCAATCCAGACAACACTTGATGAATCCAAAGCAACATTCACAGCAACCAATGCAGAAAAGAAGAAGCTGTTTACCTTTTCTGCATAAGCAACAAACAAATACAGTAGTCAGCAAGTAAAAAAGCAAATGGTAGTTTGATGCAATCGGTGTCGGACTGCAAAAAGATGAGGTGCAAAATGATTCAGTAAAATCCGATAGAAAGGATTTTGAATCAGTATGAAAACAGAAAAAGATTATTTAATGGCAAGCGAGAAGTATAATCTCACAATCAAAGAGGCGGTTCAGTACTTCAACATTGGAGAGAAAAATCTTCGTAAACTGGTGGCGAACAATCCGACAGCAGATTACATACTTATGGTAGGAAATAAGATACTTATTAAACGTAAGATATTCGAGCTGTTTATTGATGAGACAGGCTCTATATAAAAGCAAAAAATACCTTGCAAAATATATGTAGTTCCGATACAATCCCCATCCCAATGGTGGGGATTGTACTAGAGTATGGAGGATAAACCATGAGTGAAAAAAGAAGAGACAATAAGAATCGCATATTACGTATAGGAGAGCAACAGCGTGCCGATGGAAGATATTTATTCAGTACAATAGATCCAATAACCCAAAAGAGAAAGTTTGTATACAGTTGGAAATTGGAAAGGCACGATAAGATGCCAGAAGGAAAAAAGGCAGACTTATCGCTTAGAGAAAAGGAAAAATTGCTAGAGCGTGACTTGGCAAATGGTATTTCGTTATCCGGTGGAGATATGACAGTATTAGAACTGGTAGAGAAATATTTAGAGCAAAAGCGCAATGTCAGACCTACCACAGCCGCTGGATATAAAACAGTGGTTAATGTATTAAAAAGAGACAGCTTTGGAAGTCAGAAGATTAATCATATCAACACGATAGATGCAAAGGCTTGGTTAATAAAATTACAGTCAGAGGATGGAAAGAGCTATAGCAGTATCCATACAATACGTGGAGTAGTAAGACCAGCTTTTCAGATGGCTTATGAGGCAGACCTAATCAGAAAAAATCCTTTTGATTTTGAACTGCATAATTTTCTAATTGATGATTCAGTAAAAAGAGATGCAGTAACATCAAAACAAGAAAAGGAGTTTTTAAGGTTTGTTCAACAGGATGAACATTTCAGTGAGTGCTACGATGGGATGTTTATATTATTTAGAACAGGCTTGAGAATAGGCGAGTTTTGCGGACTTACGTTAAAGGATATAGACTTGGAGAAAAGAACAATCAACGTGAATCATCAATTACAGTATGTTGGCAATAGGGGAAAGTACATAGAAAAAACAAAAACTGAAGCTGGGACACGAGTATTGCCAATGTCGGATGAAGTTTATGCAGCATTCAAGAGGGTAGTACAGAATAGAAAGAAACCTAAAGTCGAGGAAATGATAGATGGTTATACAGGTTTTCTGTTCTTGGATAAGCGTGGAAAACCAATGATGCCTTATCAATGGGAAAAACGCTTTCAGCATGTGGTTGAGAAGTACAATAGAATTTATCGAGTGCAACTTCCAAAGATAACACCACATGTGTGCCGTCATACATTTTGTACGAATGCGGCAAAGCGAGGAATATCTGTAGAAACATTGAAATATTTAATGGGACATACAGATATAAGTGTTACCTCAAATGTGTATACACACCTTAAGTTGGAAGATGCGCAGAGAGAAATGGAGAGGCTTGAAAGGATAGAAAAAGAAATGAAAAAGTGTGCCAAGTAGGGAAATAAAGGGCATAGGGAAAAAGTACTGATGAGTACGAATCGGGTTTGTACCTAGATTTGTACTCATTTTACTTACCGAGATATGGTAAAATATGCAATTTTATGCTAGGATAAGACCATTGGGTTAGATGTCGTGAAAGTACGATAAAACCTAGGAAAAATAAGGATATACAAGGAAAAACGAAGATATGCAAGATAAAATTAAAGTGCTCTTTATATGCCACGGCAACATCTGCCGCTCCCCCATGTCCGAGTACCTCCTAAAGGATCTGGTGGAAAAACAAAACCTCACTTCCCACTTCGAGATCGCTTCCGCTGCCACCAGCAGCGAAGAAATCTGGAACGGCACCGGCAATCCGATCTACCCGCCGGCGCAGGCAGAGCTGAGGAAGCATGGGATCGGGAAAACAGCATACACAAATTTTTCAAAAAAACGTGCACGGCAGGTAACAAAAGAAGATTACGGGTATTATGACTATCTGCTCTGTGCAGATGCAAATAACATCAAAAACACCATACGCATCACGGGACCGGATGTCGATGGCAAGATAAAACTTCTTTTGGACTTTGCTACAGATCCCAAAAGAAAAGGAAAATCCATTTCAGATCCATGGTATTCCGGCAGGTTTGACGAGACCTACCGGGATGTTGTTTCCGGTTGTGAGGGACTGCTCGCATACTTAAAAGAAACAGGGCAGATCTGATAAAAAAATATTGAGAAAGACAGTGTCGATGATATATGTCCGTATCTGCCACGAAAGTCAGTCAGACCAAAATCTGACAATGAAAGGGTGGAATCGGTCAGAACAGGAGACACTGTTTTTTTATTGCCCAAAAGTAACAGAAAAATATTTTCGCATATTTTCGCCCAAAGTCAATACCCGAATAATTCATAAAAATCAATTTGCAAAATTGGTCAAACAGACGAAAATAGAATTAAAATACGAAAACAACTTGTATAAATCAACGAATAAATATAAGATATAGAAGTACGAAAAAATACGAAAATTTGAAAGAGGGGGAGAGGGACATGTATAAGACCGGTTAATGATCTTATCCGGCAAACTGGGGTATGATCGAAAATCGAAAATGGGGGACTTTGAAAAATGAGAAACAAAAAGATTTTACAGAAGGCCGCTAAGAAATCACTTAGCTGGCTTTTAATTTTAGGTATGCTGGTAACGTTACCAGAGACGCCGGGAGCCATATCTGCAGCGGCGGCGGAGCTTGAAACGGGGACAGAAGAAACGGTACATGAAGAATCCGGCGATGCAGATCGTGTGGATGAAACAAAAAATGCTGTGACAGAAAAAACCGGGGAAACAGAGACGAAAGCAGATACCGCGGTACAAGAAGAAACTGGTACAAGTCAGAGTCAGGAAACGAAAGAGCCGGAAACAGAGACCCAAGATGCAGAAGCAGAGAACGAAGATGCAGAAACAGAGGATGCGGAAGCAGCAGTAACAGAAGCAGAGACCCAAGATGCAGAAACAGAGGCACCTGTAACAGAAACAACGGAAGATGAGACTGAATTATCCGAGGAAACAGAAGAAACGGAAACAGAGCAGGAAGTGAAAGCTGTGGAAGGAGCAATGAACCTGACACTGCACATGGATAACAGTTCTGCAAAGTACAAAACGCCTGCACTTCAGTTCTGGGGAGATGATAACACAATCGTATCTGGTGCAACGGAAAAAAACCAGGAGATTACAGGTTGGGAAGACGCAGTAGGACAGCTTCTGACAGCGGATAAAGACGGAAAATTTTACAGTGTAACATTAAACGGTAATTTTACGGGATTCCAGTTTTTAGATTATGCAGATCCGTCAAAGAACACAGCAGGACAGGGATTTGTCAGCACTATGAAATCATATACTGGTGACACTCCGACAGATCTCTATTACATCTGCAAAGACGGTAACTGGGGCTGGTATTTAGATGCAGCAGGCACAGAAGCCTTAAAAGAGCCGGAACTTGTTTACCTTACCATGCATATCAAACCGGAAACGAAATGGTCAAAACCTGCAATGCAGCATTGGAATGACAAATTGACCATCACTGATACAAAAGGTCAGGAAACGATTACAGGATGGGGTGTTAAAGGAGATCTTTTCACAGCAGAAGAGAATGGATTTTACAAACTCACTGTCAAAGGAACATTCGGAGGCTTTCAGTTTGTAGATGTAGATAATGCGGATGATACAAAAACAGGTGACAATACTTACGACAAACTGTTGGATAAATTTGTAGCAGAAACGCCAACCGATGTATATTATATCCAGAAAGACGGCACCTGGAACTGGTACATGGATAAAGATGGAACAATTACACTTGCTTCCACAAAAGAGGTATCGGACCAGGCAGTCGACAATGCAGATGGAACTACCACATTCACGGCTGTTGCAGAAAACGTAAAAGATAAAGTAAAGGTTGTTTATGGTAAAAAATCAGAGGTGGAGGAAAAAGGAATTTCTGCATTAAAGACGGTTACCATGACAGCAGATAAAAGTGTTGCAAATGCATATACCACGGATGCGATTTTCCTTGGAGATGATGCATTGGACATCGTATATTACATCGAAGTAGATGGTGTAAAAAAAGACATTGAAACATCCGCTGGTGTTACAGTTGGAAAAGATACTTATCTTTCTTATACCAGGGATAAATTTACCGGCAGAATGGTCTGTATACCGGGTACATTTCCTGGAAAAAGCTGGGATGCAGCATCAAATATAATGACATACATGGGAGAGGGGTTATATTCCTATACATTTAAAAATGTTCCGGCGGCAAATTACGAGTACAAGATTACGATGGGTGACTGGAGCGAAAACTATGGAGCAGGCGGTGTTATAAGCGGATCTAACATTGCAGTTACCGTGACAGAACCACAGGATGTTACGATTTATTATTCGGACTTCAGCCATTATTCAAAATGCAGTATTGATTATAAATTTGGGGCAAGCCTGTTATTGCAGGGAACAGGAATTCTGGCAGATACAAGATTTTCTGACAGCAGATTGACCGGAATTTACAGCGCAACTGTGGCAAACATGGAAGCTGGTACTTATTCCGATACGAAGATCGTATCAGAGGATGAGACTGTTGAAATGGATCCATATACGGTAGATACCACAAAGGATGTTACATTCTATTATGATCCGGAATCAGGCATTTATTATTCGAATGCTTCTGACAAAGAAGTTGCAACAAACAAACTTGTATTTGATTCTAAGGATACAGCTTACAAATCAGTATACGGTGCGGTGGCAACCGGAGAGGAAGTTACCTACTCCATCGATACCGGAGATGATGTTACTGCAGTCAAACTGGTTGTAAAAGGTGTGGAAAAGAAAACACTTTCCATGAAAAAAACAGCGGGTGCGGAAGATGGAAAACAGAGATGGTCTGTTACTACAAGCTATGACAGACTTGGAGAATACCAGTATTTCTTTGCAGTATATAATGAGACGGCAGTGGTAATGTATGGCGATGATGACGGATATTACGGAACCGGTATGGCAACAGATTTATTAAGCCTGTTACCGTATGATCAGATCGTATATCAGTCAGGTTATGAGACACCGGACTGGATGAAAAATGCAGTGATCTACCAGATCTTCCCAGATCGTTTCTATAATGGCGATGTGACAAACGATACCATCACTTCGGATGCAAGAGGTTCGATGCAGTATGAATATATGAATGACTGGTATATTTTGCCGGAGAATCCGGAGCAGGTCACATTACATCCGGATACATATCCAACTTATGCATACAAGGGAGATGGAAACTGGAGCAATGAGATTTATGGTGGAGACTTAAAAGGAATCACCAAACGGATCGATTACTTAAAAGCACTTGGTGTTACCGTGATCTACTTAAATCCGGTATTTGAATCTATTTCCAGCCACAGATATGATACAAGCGACTATAAAAATATTGATCCGATCCTTGGAACACTTGGAGATTTTGAGGAACTGGTCAGCGTAGCAGAAGCGAATAATATGCATGTTGTATTGGATGGTGTATTCAATCATGTATCGGATGATTCTGTTTATTTTGACCGTTACTATGAGTATCTGGAAGATGGAACCGATACGATCGGAGCTTATCCTTACTGGGCATATGTATACGATGCCATGAGCGAGAAAAAGATTTCCAAAGAGGAAGCAGAAAAACAGGCAAAAGAATATTTTACGGCAGAGTATGGAATTACAAACTATGACTATACAGAATGGTTTGATGTATTTTCCGATACAACTTTAAAAGATGACAATGACGATGAAGTATGTGATTCCGTAGGACTTCGTGCCGGAAAACCAGTATATGGTTATGATGGATGGTGGGGTTATGACTCCATGCCGATCATCAAGGCAACGAACGGTTCTGAGTATCAGACCGGTACCTGGGCAGAAGAAGTAATCGGAAAAAATGAGACAAGTAAGACCGCAGATAACAGTGTAACACAGTACTGGCTGTCAAAAGGAATGGACGGATGGAGACTCGATGTTGCCAATGAAGTATCGGATGAAACCTGGCAGCACTTCCGTAAATCCGTGAAGGCACTTGACAGTGATAACGTGATCATCGGAGAAATCTGGACGGATGCGGTAAAATATCTGATGGGTGACATGTATGATTCCGTTATGAACTATATGTTCCGTGGAGCAGCGATCGCTTATGCAAAGGGCGGGAATTCCGCAGATGCATTAAATACTTTAGAGCGTTTGAGAGAGCGTTATCCGAAAGAAGCATTTTATGCAATGATGAACCTTGTTGACTCTCATGATACAACACGTTTGTTATCTTACTTAGATGGTATTGATGACGATAGAAAACAGAAAGAAATTGCAGAGGCATTCCCGACTTACGAGAATACTTCAGATGCAGCAAAACAGAAACAGTATTTAGTTGCGTTAATGCAGTTTACCTATGCAGGTGCACCGACGATCTACTATGGTGATGAGCTTGGTATGGTAGGTGCAGATGATCCAGATGACCGCCGTGCGATGATCTGGGGCGAAGGAAATGAGAATCTGGTAAAATGGTATGCAAAACTTGCTGCAATAAGAAGCAGTTACAGTGCATTGAGAACAGGCTCCGTAGAGCCGGTATATGGCACAGATAAAGAAATTTTAGGCTATGTCAGAAGTGATGATTCGGATATCATGCTTGTTTTGATGAACAACAGTGCAGCAGACAAGTCTGTGACAGTAAATGTGGCAGAACTTGGAATGACTGCGACAGAACTTGCAGATGTGATCACAGGAAACAGCTGCAGTGCAGCAGGCGGCAGTGTAACGGTAAATGTTCCGGCATACAACGGTGTGATCTTAACAGACAAAGATCATGTAAAACAGATTTCTGTGGATGAAGAAAACTTAAAACCTGGTTTTGATCCTGCATACAAGATTAAGACGGAAGAACGTGCGGTTAAGGTGACAGGAGTTTCCCTGAAAAAGACAGAGATTACTTTACAGAAAGGAAAGACAGCAAACATTTCTGAAAACGTGGTAGTAGCACCGCAGAATGCTACCAATACAGCAGTAAAATATAAGACTTCTGACAAAACAGTGGCCTCGGTTGACAAGGACGGAAACGTAACTGCAAATGCGGCAGGAACAGCGCTGATCACAGTGACAACAAAAGACGGACTGTTTACATCAGAATGTAAAGTAACTGTAGGAGATCAGGTACAGGCAGCGAAGATCAAATTAAACAAGACAAAACTCAGCCTGAAAAAAGGAAAAACATATACCTTAAAGGCAACAGTCACTCCGAAGGATTGTACGGATAAATCCGTGAAATGGAAATCTTCCAAATCCTCTGTTGTAAAAGTAGATGCAAACGGAAAAGTAACTGCAAAGAAAGCAGGAACCGCTACAATTACAGCTACCACAAAGAATGGTTTAAAGGCAACCTGTAAGATCACGGTTACAGATCCGGCAACCAAAGTATATCTGACACCGGCGATGAGTATCAAAAAGGGAAGTTCCGTAAAACTGACAGCATCTGTATTTCCGAAGACAGCGACAGATAAACTTACATGGTCTACATCAAACAAAAAGGTAGTGACAGTAACAAAGAGCGGTAAGATCAAAGGAGTCAAAACAGGAACAGCTACGATTACAGTTAAAACAACAAGTGGAAAGAAAGCAACCTGTAAAGTGACCGTTGTAAAGAGTAATAAGAAGTCAGCAGGTATTAAACTGAGTGCAAAGAAACTGACATTAAAGCAAAATGCAACAAAACAGCTGAAAGCTACTCTTGATAAGAATGCAACGGACAAAGTGACATGGAGCAGTTCTAACAAGAAAGTAGCTACAGTCGATAAAAATGGTGTTGTAACGGCTGTAAAGAAAGGTACTGTAACGATTACCGCAAAGACATCAGGTGGAAAGAAAGCAACCTGTAAAGTGACGGTAAAAGTACCGGCAACCAAGGTAAAATTAAACAAAACCAAGGCGACTGTTGCAAAGGGCAGGACTCTGACCTTAAAAGCGACTATGACACCTTCTTCCTCAACAGATAAACTTACCTGGACGAGTTCCAACAAAAAAGTGGCAACAGTTGATAAGAATGGTAAAGTAAAGGCACTGAAAAAAGGAACAGCCACGATTACTGTAAAAACTGCAAGTGGAAAGAAAGCAACCTGCAAAATTACTGTAAAATAAAAAAAGTTGTAAAAAAATATTGCAAACAGGAAATCAATGTGGTATAAATGTTACAACGTTAAAACAGTAAAGCGATGAAAGAGACTCTGATCTTTGGGCGTCGACAGGAATACAGCGTCACCGACTGAGAGCGCTGTTTGAAAGAGAAGGTCAAGGGAACACTCTGGAGCAGACTGATTGAACAGGAATTTGCACGAGCGGTTGATCTTAAAAACAGCGGCAGTGGATCGAAAGTAGGTCAGTACGTGGGTGCGCGTTAAGCACAGAGAGCGGAAAGATGATGAGAACGACATCATTTTTCAATGCGGGTGGTACCGCGGGATACTAAGAGATTTCGCCCCGGAAAAGCATATGCTTTTCCGGGGTTTTTTGTATTCATGATAATAGAATGTTCGCGGAGCGTGCATTCTATTATTTGTTGAAAATCTGAAAGACAGAGTTTTGTTTTTCAAAAAGGTTCCCGTCCCGCACCTTATCATATCTAAAGGAGTGTACAGAATATGGAATTCATGACAGGTGTAAACAAAAAGGAAACCTTAGAGATCGGTGATTTACTGACCGGCAGCTATGAGGGAAAAAGTGTAAAAGTAAACGGAGCAGTGCATACCATCCGTGATATGGGTGAAGTTGCATTTATCGTCTTAAGAAAGAGAGAAGGACTGTTCCAGTGTGTTTACGAAGAAGGAAAAACACAGTTTGACTTAAAAGATTTAAAAGAGGCAGCAACGATTGAGGTGGAGGGAACCGTAAAACCGGAGGAACGTGCACCACGCGGATTTGAGATCCGTCTGGATAAAATCAAGGTATTGTCCGAACCGGCTGCACCGATGCCGCTTGCAATCTCAAAATGGAAATTAAATACCTCCTTGGAGGCTAATTTAAACAACCGTGCGATTGCACTTAGAAATGTCAGGGAGCGTGCAAAATTCCGTATTCAGGAAGGTGTGGTACGGGGATTTCGTGATTTCTTATACAGTCAGGGATTTACAGAGATCCATACACCAAAGATCGGTGCAAAAAGTGCAGAGGGTGGAGCAAACCTGTTCCGTCTCGAATATTTCCACAGACCGGCTGTACTGCAGCAGAGTCCACAGTTTTACAAGCAGATGATGGTCGGTGTCTTTGACCGTGTATTTGAGACAGCACCGGTATTTCGAGCAGAAAAACATAATACCAAACGTCACTTGAACGAGTACACCAGCCTTGATTTTGAAATGGGATATATTGATGGATTCGAAGATATCATGGCGATGGAGACCGGATTTTTGCAGTATATGATCGCACTGCTCAAAAAAGATTATGCAGAGGAACTTCGGTTATTAGGCGTCACACTGCCGAACGTCGAAAAGATCCCGACCGTGCGGTTTGATGAGGCAAAAGAAAAAGTAGCGGAAAAATATCACCGTCAGATCAGAAATCCATACGATCTTGAACCGGAGGAGGAAGCACTGATCGGACAGTATTTTAAAGAAGAATATGATGCAGATTTCGTATTTGTTACGCATTACCCATCCAAGAAACGTCCGTTTTATGCCATGGATGATCCGGCAGATCCGACGTATACGTTAAGTTTTGACCTCTTATATCAGGGACTTGAGATCACGACCGGCGGACAGCGTATCCACGATTATAACAGGCTGATGGAGAAAATTGAAAAACGTGGTATGGAGTCTGAGGGAATGGAACAGTACTTATCCGTATTTAAACATGGCATGCCGCCACATGGTGGACTTGGAATCGGATTAGAGCGTCTGACCATGAAATTAGTCGGTGAGGACAATGTTCGTGAAACCACTTTATTCCCTCGTGATTTAAGCAGATTAGAGCCGTAAATCCAAAATATTTTGAATGTAAAATGGAGTTTTGCAAACAGACATCATATGAATGAAAAAGGAGAACAGCCGTGAAACATTTGGGAACAAAAACAATCGAGACAAGACGTCTTGTTTTAAGAAAATTTACACTTTCCGATGCAGAGCCGATGTACCGCAACTGGGCATCTGACCCGGAAGTGACAAGATATCTGCTGTGGCCGGCACACGAGAGCGAAGAGGAGACAAAAGGTATTTTGAAAGGCTGGATTGCCGCCTATGAGAAACCGGAAAAATATGAATGGTGTATCGAATTAAAAGAGATCGGTGAGGCAATCGGCAGCATCGGTGTGGTGATGGTCAATGAAAAAGTACAGTCCATGGAAGTCGGCTATTGTTTAAGCTGCGATTACTGGCATAAGGGAATCATGTCCGAGGCGCTTTCAGCCGTTGTGGAATACCTGACCAATGAAGTCGGCGCACGCAGGATCCAGGCGAGATGTGATACCAGAAATCCATACTCTGCGAAAGTGATGGAAAAATGTGGATTAAAATATGAAGGAACTGCGATCCAGGCAGAGTGGAACAACTCCGGGGCAGGGGATGTTGCCTGCTATGGTCTGGTTGTTGGACCGGTTGTTGCTGAAGAGCCGGAGGAAACCCTGGAACCGGAGATCGAAGAGGAAGAACCGAAAGTCATTAAAACAGGACGCAAAAATGAGATCTCAGACGAGACGATCGAGTATGTCGGAATCCTTGCAAAATTAGAGCTGAATGAGGAAGAGAAAGAGCATGCAAAGAAAGATATGGAAGAAATGCTCAACTATATTGATAAATTAAATGAACTTGACACCACAGGAGTGGAGCCGATGTCACATGTGTTCCCGGTAAACAATGTATTCAGGGAAGATGTAGTGACAAACGGAGACGGCAGCAAAGAGACGCTTTCGAATGCACCGGCACAGAAAGACGGTGGATTTAAAGTGCCAAAGACAATTGGAGATTAATCAGATTACTCAAAGAACATTTTGTGCAGCAGGCAAAGAAAATGTTCGGATAAAAAGCAGGAGCAGGAATGGAGATTTATATGAACATTATGAGTTTGACTGCCGTGGAACTCGGCAAAAAGATAAAAGCAAAAGAAATCTCAGTAGAGGAAGCTGTTACGGCGGCGCTTGACGCGATTGAGAAAAAAGAAAAACTCGTAAACAGCTTTGTGACAGTAGATAGAGAGGGAGCACTGAAACGCGCAAAGGAAGTACAGAAACAGATTGATGACGGCACACTGACGGGGCCGCTTGCAGGTGTACCGGTTGCCATCAAAGACAATATGTGTACGAAAGATCTGCTTACCACCTGTTCTTCTAAGATTTTATATAACTTTATTCCGACCTACACGGCGGAGGCAGTTTTGAATCTGGAAAAAGCAGGGGCAGTTATTTTAGGAAAGACCAACATGGATGAGTTTGCCATGGGAAGCACGACAGAGACGTCCGCTTACGGTGAGACAAAAAATCCATGGAACACAGAGCATGTGCCGGGAGGTTCTTCGGGTGGCTCCTGTGCGGCGGTTGCAGCAGAGGAATGTGTCTTTGCACTTGGATCAGATACCGGCGGTTCCATCCGTCAGCCGAGTTCCTTCTGCGGCGTGACCGGAATCAAGCCGACCTACGGAACGGTATCACGTTACGGACTGATCGCTTACGGTTCATCCTTAGACCAGATCGGACCGGTCGCAAAAGATGTGACAGACTGTGCCACGATATTAGAGGCGATCGCTTCTTATGATACGAAGGACTCCACTTCCGTGAAAAGGGAGGATTATGATTTTACCAGGGCGCTGGTGGATGATGTCGCCGGAATGAAGATCGGTATCCCACGCGATTATTTCGGGGAAGGCTTAGACCCGGAGGTAAAAACAGCAGTTTTGCAGGCTGCAGAGGAATTAAAGAAAAAGGGCGCCATCGTGGAAGAGTTTGATTTAAGCCTGGTAGAATATGCGATCCCTGCATATTACGTTATCGCCTGTGCAGAGGCAAGTTCCAACCTGGCAAGATTTGACGGTGTCAAATATGGTTACCGCACCAAAGAATACGAGGGACTTCACAACATGTACAAAAAATCCCGTTCCGAAGGATTCGGGCCGGAGGTAAAACGCCGTATCATGCTTGGCTCTTTCGTGCTGAGCAGCGGTTATTACGATGCATATTATCTGAAAGCACTCCGCACCAAGGCACTGATCAAACAGGCATTTGATAAAGCATTTGAAAAATATGATGTCATTTTAGGACCGGCAGCACCGACCACTGCACCAAAATTAGGACAGTCTTTAAGTGATCCGATCAAGATGTATTTAGGAGATATTTACACGATTTCCGTAAATCTTGCCGGCTTACCGGGAATTTCACTGCCGTGCGGCAAAGATAAAAACGGTCTGCCGATCGGGTTACAGCTTATTGGAAACTGTTTTGAAGAGAAGAAGATCATCCGCGCGGCATATGCATTTGAACAGACAAGAACCTATGAGCACAGCCCGCTTGCATAGTCCGAAAATGGAGGAATAGACATGAGTAAAATATATGAAACTGTCATTGGACTTGAGGTCCATGTTGAGTTAGCAACGAAAACAAAAATCTTCTGCGGCTGTTCCACGGCATTCGGCGGTGCACCAAACACACATACCTGTCCGGTCTGTACCGGTATGCCGGGTTCCCTTCCGGTGTTGAACCGTCAGGTGGTGGAATATGCGATGGCAGTGGGAATTGCCACAAACTGCAGTATTACCCAGTACTGTAAATTTGACCGTAAAAACTATTTTTACCCGGATAACCCGCAGAACTACCAGATCTCCCAGTTATATCTGCCCATCTGCAGAAACGGTGGTGTCGAGATCGAGACAGCAGCCGGAAAGAAGATTATTGGTATCCATGAGATCCATATGGAGGAGGATGCCGGAAAACTGGTGCATGACGAGTGGGAGGATGTCTCCATCGTAGATTACAACCGTTCCGGTGTACCGCTGATTGAGATCGTATCCGAGCCTGATATGCGTTCCGCGGAGGAGGTTATCGCATATCTTGAAAAGCTGCGCATGATCATCCAGTATCTGGGAGCATCTGACTGTAAATTAAACGAAGGTTCCATGCGTGCCGATGTCAACCTGTCCGTCCGTGAAGCCGGCGCAAAGAAGTTTGGAACCCGTACCGAGATGAAAAACTTAAACTCCTTTAAAGCGATCGCAAGAGCTATCGAGGGAGAGCGTGCACGTCAGATCGAACTGCTTGAAGCCGGAAAGAAGATCGTGCAGGAGACACGCCGCTGGGATGACAATAAGGAATCTTCCCATGCAATGCGTTCCAAAGAGGATGCACAGGATTACCGTTATTTTCCGGAGCCGGATCTTGTCCTGATCGTGATCAGCGATGAGTGGATCGCAAAAGTAAAGGCAAACCAGCCGGAGCTTCGCACAGAAAAATTGGAGCGTTACCAGAAAGAATTTGATCTTCCGAAATATGATGCCGAGATCATTACCGGACATAAGAAATTTGCGGATCTGTTTGAGGCAGCAACAAAACTCTGCGGAAAACCGAAAAAAGTGTCCAACTGGATCATGGTGGAGACGATGCGCCTGTTAAAAGAAAATAACATGGATCCGGAGGATATCCGTTTTTCACCGGTCAATCTTGCAAAACTGATCAATCTTGCCGATTCCGGTTCCATTACAAACACGGTCGCAAAGGAAGTATTCGAACTGATCTTTAAAGATGACATTGATCCGGAAAAATATGTTGAAGAGAAAGGCTTAAAGACAGTCAACGACGAGGGTGCACTCCGTGAGACAGTACAGAAAATATTAGCAGAAAATCCACAGTCGGTTGAGGATTACCATAACGGCAAAGAAAAGGCAATCGGATTCTTAGTCGGACAGACCATGAAAGCCATGAAAGGAAAGGCAAACCCGGCGCTTGTGAACCAGATTCTGAAAGAATTACTATAAGGTTCATATTTTGTTATATTTAAATGCACTATTTGATAACAACATCATGTATATAAAAATGTGAGGACTTGAAAAAGGGTCCTCATATTTTTGCGATAGCTTGACAATCTTGTTTATGCGTGCATATACTAAGATAATTGCGAAACTCATTCATGAACTGGCGATGTTGTGGAAAATTGACAGATGAAAAAGAAAGTGCTGGGGAGCCGTCGGTACTTAGTGACCGTATTTTGGTCACTTAGTATCCGCTACGAGCGACACGCAGCGAGAGCGTGCTTTCGTTTCAGCTGTCAATTTCCCACAACGTTCACAGCCTAAAGCAGAGTTTCGCCCAGGTAACTGTTTTATTGAATAGCATGGAAAGAAGGAGCAAAATGACCTATCATTTATCCGACGAGCAGGAAAAATACTTTTATGACACCTTAGAGGAACTCTGCAGGCAGTCCCGTCTGTTAGAGTCACACCGCTATATGCAGCACGGTGACACCAGCGTGTTCCGCCACAGTGTGTCGGTTGCATATTTCAGCTATTATCTGGCACTGAAAATGAATGCGCCGGTGGATATCCATTCGCTGGTTCGCGGTGCGCTGTTACATGATTATTTTTTGTATGACTGGCATGAGAAAGATGCATCACATAAATGGCATGGATTTCATCATGCAAAAAAGGCGTGTGAGAATGCAGCCCGTGATATCCCGGATTTGAACGAGATAGAGAAGGATATGATAAAATGTCATATGTTTCCATTAAATATCGTTCCGCCAAAATACATGGAAGGCTGGATCTTATGCTGTGCAGATAAGATCTGTTCCGGGGCAGAAACCGTGAAAGGACGCCTGCCGGAGCATATCGTTCTGCCGTGGAGGAAACAGATTCGTTCAGAATTATAGAATGTTTGTGAGTTTGACCCAAAATGGAGACTAAAACGGGCATATATAAAGTTTTCGCTTTATATATGCCCGTTTTTCATGCAAAATGTTAGCCTTCCGCAAGATTTCCCGTGTAAAGCTGATAATATTTTCCTTTTTCTTCCATGAGTTTGTCATGGTTACCGCGCTCAATGACGCGTCCCTGCTCTAATACGATGATACAGTCACTGTTTTTAACGGTGGAGAGGCGGTGGGCGATCACGAATGTGGTGCGTCCTGCCATCAGTTTATCCATACCGTCCTGAACGATCTTTTCGGTTCTGGTATCGATCGAACTGGTCGCCTCATCGAGGATCAGTACCGGCGGATCTGCAATCGCAGCACGCGCAATGGCAAGAAGCTGTCTTTGTCCCTGACTTAAGTTGGCACCATCACCGGTTAAAAGTGTGTTGTAGCCGTCCGGAAGCTGATGGATGAAGGTGTCTGCGTTGGCAAGTTTTGCAGCTGCAATGACCTCTTCATCGGTGGCATCAAGTTTTCCGTAACGGATGTTTTCCATGACAGTTGCGGTAAACAGGTGTGTATCCTGCAGTACGATACCGAGAGAGTGGCGCAGGTCATCTTTTTTGATCTTGTTGATATTGATACCATCGTAGCGGATTTTACCATCCTGGATATCGTAGAAACGGTTGATCAGGTTTGTGATCGTGGTCTTTCCGGCACCGGTACTTCCGACAAATGCGATCTTCTGACCCGGTGTTGCATAGAGGTCTACATTGTGGAGCACGATCTTATCCGGGTTATAACCGAAATCGACATCATCAAAGACCACGTCACCTTTCAGTTCGATATAATCGACACTGCCGTCTGCCTGATGGGTATGTTTCCATGCCCACATACCGGTGCGCTCTTTGGATTCGACGATCTGCCCGTTTTCTTTTCTGGCGCGGACGAGTGTAACATAACCGTTATCTACTTCCGGCTCTTCGTCGAGCAGTTTAAAGATACGCTCAGAACCGGCAAGTGCCATGACGATATTGTTGAGCTGCATACTAAGCTGGTTGACCGGCTGGCTGAAACTCTTATTATAGGTAAGGAAACTTGCAAGTTTTCCAAGGGTAAAGCCGCCGACACCGTTTAAGGCGAGCACGCCGCCGACTAAAGCGCAGAGCACATAGCTGATGTTACCGATCTGTGCGTTGACCGGCATAAGAATGTTACCAAACTTATTGGCATTGTCCGCACTGTGGAAAAGCTGGTCATTTAATTTGTTAAAGTTTTCAATACTTTCTTCCTCATGCGTAAAGACCTTTACAACTTTCTGACCGTTCATCATTTCTTCGATATAGCCATTGACGGTTGCGATATCTTTCTGCTGTGCGATAAAGTATTTGGCACTGAGTGCGCCGATCTTTTTGGTCGCAAACAGTGTGACACCGATCATCAGGAGTGTTACAATCGTCAGGGGAACATTTAAGAGCAGCATGCTGACAAATACGCTGACAATGGTGATGATGCTGTTTAAAAACTGCGGCATACTCTGGCTGATCATCTGGCGGAGTGTATCGATATCGTTCGTATAAGTGGACATGATATCTCCGTGATAGTGCGTGTCAAAGTAGCGGATCGGAAGTTCTTCCATATGGGTGAACATGTCATCACGCAGATTCTTTAAGGTACCCTGGGAAACATTTACCATGATGCGTGTGTATATATAGGAAGCAAGTGCTCCGATCAGGTAGAAAATGGCAACGCGCATGATAGCGTGCAGCAGACCGGAAAAGTCAGGATCTGCCTGACCGATGAGCGGCAGGATATAGCCGTCGATCAGAGTCTGCATAAACCAGGTACCCTGTACACTGGCGAGTACGGTAATGAAGATGCAGATCACGACGAGAATGCAGTGCACTGCATAATTTTTCATGATATAGGCGAGCAGACGCATAAATAATTTTCCCGGATTTTCAACTTTCGGGCGCGGACCTTTTGGACCTCTGCCGCCCGGTCCCTGAACCGGTTTGGTATTCTTTTCTGCCATTATGCAGCACCTCCTTCATCAAAATCACCGCTTCCGCTGGTCTGTGATTCGTAGACGTCGCGGTAGATATCATTGGACGCTAACAATTCTTCGTGGGTTCCAAAACCGTTTACAACACCGTTATCTAAAACGATGATGCGGTCTGCATTCTGGACGGAGGAGATTCGCTGCGCAATGATAAATTTTGTCGTATCCGGGATCTCCTCGGCAAAAGCCTTGCGGATCTTAGCATCGGTTGCAGTGTCGACAGCACTGGTACTGTCGTCTAAAATAAGTATTTTCGGTTTCTTTAACAGGGCTCTCGCGATACATAAACGCTGTTTCTGACCGCCGGATACGTTGGTTCCGCCCTGTTCAATGTAAGTGTTGTAGCCGTCCGGGAAACGGTCGATAAATTCATCTGCGCATGCAAGGCGGCATGCGTGGCGGCATTCTTCGTCGGTCGCATTTTTATCACCCCAGCGCAGATTTTCGTAAATGGTTCCCGAGAAGAGCACGTTGTTCTGCAGTACCACGGAAACCTCGTCGCGCAGCGTATCCAGGTCGTAGGAGCGGACGTCTTTGCCGCCGACAAGGACTGCGCCCTCTGAGACGTCATAGAGACGGCTGATTAAGTTGACGAGCGAGGATTTCGAACTTCCCGTGCCGCCGATGACACCGATCGTTTCCCCGGAGCGGATGGAAAGATTGACATCATCAAGGATCGGTTTATCCGAAGTCTTGTTGTAACGGAAGGTCACATGGTCGAAGGTAACACTGCCGTCGGCAACCTCATAGACCGGATTTTCCGGGTTTGTGATATCACTCTTTTCATTTAAGACTTCACAGATACGCTCGGCACTTGCGATACTCATGGCTAACATGACGAAAACCATGGAGAGCATCATCAGACTCATCATGATGTTCATACAATAGGTAAGAAGGCTCATCAGCTCTCCGGTGGTAAGGGAACCTGCGACGATCATTTTGGCACCCAGCCAGCTTAATGCAATGATGCAGCTGTATACAGCGATCTGCATGACCGGAGAGTTAAAGGCAAGTACGCCTTCCGCTTTGACAAACATGTTGTAAATATTTTTGCTTGCCTGTGTAAATTTCTTCTTCTCGTAATCCTCGCGGACATAGGCTTTGACTACGCGGATTGCGGAGACATTTTCCTGCACGGATGCGTTTAAGTCATCGTATTTTGGAAATACTTCCATAAAATAATGATGTGCACGCACAGTGATAATTGCGAGGATCATACCAAGTACGATAACGGCGATCAGATAAACCGAAGCAAGTCTTGCATTGATGAAAAATGCCATGATCATTGCGCAGATCAAAGAGATCGGTGCGCGGACGCACATGCGCAAAAGCATCTGATATGCGTTCTGCAGGTTGGTCACGTCGGTGGTAAGACGGGTGACAAGACCTGCGGTGCTGAATTTGTCAATGTTGGAAAAAGAAAAAGTCTGTATATTTTCATACATTGCTTTTCGTAAGTTGCGCGCAAATCCTGCGGAAGCGCGGGCACCGTATTTTCCACCCATCGTTCCTGCAAACAGGGAAATGCATGCGACAATGACCATACATCCGCCCATGACGTAAATATGGTGGATATCCCCGGCCTCTACGCCGTTATCGATGATCGATGCCATCATCAGTGGGATGATCGTTTCCATGAGCACTTCTAAGATCATGAAAACAGGAGTGAGGAAAGAATCCTTTTTAAATTCTTTGATCTGGGCTCCCAGAGTTTTTAACATAACATCACATCCTTTTCAAAAAATAATTGATTTTTATTTGTTAGTGTGCTAACAATATAGTTATAAGGCATAGAAAAACGAATGTCAATGAAAAAATAATTTTATTTCAGCAGGAGAAAAACGATGCATACAGACACGATCGGATATAAAATACGGCTGCTTCACAACCAGATCCACAAGCGGATGGAGGCAAAAAGGCAGGAAAATGAAAAAGAACCGCTGACGGGAATGCAGCGCTGGACGCTTGGCTTTTTGAGGGATCATGACGGGAAAGATATTTATCAGAAGGATATCGAAACAGAGTTTTCCGTATCGAGGGCAACTGCATCAAATATGCTTGCAGTCATGGAGAGGAAAGGGCTTGTGCGCCGTGAGGCGGTGGAGCATGATGCGAGATTAAAAAAGCTGGTGCTGACAGAGAAAGCACGCGCTTTAGTGGACAGATCAGAGCAGGATATGCGGGATATGGAAGCACTTTTAGCGAAAGGACTGAGTGAAGGGGAGATACGGGATCTGAAGAGATATTTAGACCAGATGCTTTCTAATTTAGACGTGGATGTCGAGTGTCCGAAGAATTCTTTTTGTGGCGGCATGAAAAACAGAAACACTAGATGTTGTGGTTAATAAAAAACCAGATACAAGTGAAAAAAATGACGAAGAAATCAACTTAAATTTGGTAATAGTGAATAAATACCGCATATTTACTGGGGTTGAGGCATCTGCTTTTGCCAAAGTGCCCATAAAATGGGACTTTTGACCGTTGGCAAAACGCATTGACAAAGACACAATATATTGTATAATAAATACTCGTAGGTTATGCGGCCGTATGGGTATGGCAGGCAGCCATCAGTCAGAACAGAAAGGGATTTGATCGGAAATGAAAATTATTAAAAGAAGCGGTATGGAGGATACCTTTGATATTAAAAAAATCGAGGCGGCGATCCGCAGAGCGAACAACAGCGTTATTGATTATGAGAAGCTGACGGACAAGCAGATTGACGAGATATCAAAAAATGTGGAAGTTGCCTGTGAAAATATGAAGCGTTCCCCAAGTGTAGAGGAAATTCAGGATATGGTGGAGAACCAGATCATGAATCAGCGTGCATTTAATGTGGCGCGCAACTATATTACATATCGTTACAAACAGGAACTGGTGCGCAAGTCCAACTCAACGGATGAACAGATCTTAAGTTTGTTAGAGTGTAATAATGAGGAAGTAAAACAGGAAAATTCAAATAAAAACCCGACCGTAAACAGTGTACAGAGGGATTACATGGCAGGTGAGGTCAGCAAGGATATCACAAAGAGATTTTTGCTGCCGCCGGATATTGTGGAGGCGCATGAGCAGGGAATCATTCATTTTCATGATGCGGATTATTTTGCACAGCATATGCACAACTGCTGTCTGGTCAACTTAGAGGATATGCTCCAGAACGGAACCGTCATCAGTGAGACGATGATCGACCGTCCGAAGAGCTTTTCAACAGCATGTAACATTGCAACACAGGCAATCGCCCAGATCGCAAGTTCACAGTATGGCGGACAGAGTATTTCACTTTCCCATCTGGCACCGTTCGTACAGGTCAGCCGTGAAAAATACCGCAAGCAGGTCCGCACAGAACTGGAAGCAATCGGAGTGACACCGACTGAGGATAAAGTCAATAAAATTGCGGAGATCCGTGTGAAAGAAGAGATCAACCGTGGTGTGCAGATGATCCAGTATCAGGTGATCACACTGATGACGACAAACGGACAGGCACCGTTTATCACGGTATTTATGTATTTGGATGAGGTACCGGAAGGTCAGCTTCGCGATGATCTTGCCGCAGTGATCGAGGAGATGCTCCATCAGAGAATCCTTGGTGTAAAGAATGAGCAGGGCGTATACATTACACCTGCATTCCCAAAACTGATCTATGTGTTAGAGGCAGATAATATCCGTGAGGGTACCAAATACTGGTATCTGACAAAACTTGCAGCGGAATGTACGGCAAAGAGAATGGTTCCGGACTATATTTCAGAGAAGATCATGAAAAAGTTAAAAGACGGCAACTGTTATACCTGTATGGGATGCAGATCTTTCCTGACTGTTGACCGCACAAAAGGAAATTATGCAAATGCAAAAAATTACGTTCCGGGTAAGAAGTATTACGGCAGATTTAACCAGGGAGTTGTCACTTTAAATCTCGTGGATGTCGCATGCTCTTCCGGAAAAGATATGGATAAATTCTGGGAACTTTTGGATGAAAGGTTAGATCTTTGTTACAGGGCTCTGATTATCCGTCATAAGAGACTGCTCGGTACACCTTCTGATGTGGCACCGATTCTCTGGCAGAACGGTGCACTGGCACGTCTGAAAAAAGGTGAGACGATCGATAAACTTTTATATGACGGTTATTCCACGATTTCTCTTGGCTATGCCGGACTTTGTGAGTGTACCAGATACATGAAGGGGGTTTCCCACACCGAGCCGGAAGGAACAGAGTTTGCATTAAAAGTAATGCGCCGTTTAAATGATGCATGTACGGAATGGAAAGAAAAACACAATATCGATTTCAGCCTGTACGGAACACCACTGGAATCAACGACTTATAAGTTCGCGAAATGTCTTCAGAAGCGTTTTGGCATTATTCCGGGAGTGACGGATAAGAACTACATCACAAACAGCTATCATGTCCATGTGACAGAGGAAATCAGTGCATTCGATAAGTTGAAGTTTGAGTCACAGTTCCAGGAGCTTTCTCCGGGAGGTGCGATCAGCTATGTGGAAGTGCCGAATATGCAGAATAATCTTGACGCTGTACTTGCAGTGATGCAGTATATTTATGACAATATTATGTACGCAGAGCTGAATACCAAGAGCGATTACTGTATGGAATGCGGTTATTCCGGAGAGATCAAGATCGTCAATGACAAGGACGGCAAACTTGTCTGGGAGTGCCCGAACTGCGGTAACCGTGACCAGAACAAGATGAGCGTGGCGCGCAGAACCTGCGGCTACATTGGAACACAGTTCTGGAATCAGGGCAGAACACAGGAAATTAAAGAGAGAGTGCTTCATTTATAAAATTCATATTGCGAAAAAGAACCGTATATCAACATTGATGTGCGGTTCTTTTTATGATAAACTGTAATGGTACTAAATCACTAAAATAAAAATTTAACTTTGGAGGATAAAATGTTAGAAGCAGGAATCAAAGGACAGCATACCATTATAGTAGAGAAAGAAAATACAGCAGCAGTGATGAAAAGCGGTACGTTAGCAGTATTCGCGACACCGGCAATGATCGCCCTGATCGAGGAGACCGCATGGAAGAGTGTTGCAGATGAACTTGAAGAAGGATGTGTGACTGTGGGAACGAGCCTTAATGTAAAACATCTTGCCGCATCACCGGTGGGAATGAAGGTGACCTGCAATACCACTTTAGTGGAAGTGGATAAAAGACGTCTTGTATTTTCCGTAGAAGTAGAGGATGAGACCGGAAAAGTCGGAGAAGGAACGCATGAGCGTTTTATTGTACAGGCGGAAAAATTTCAGAATAAGGCGGATGCCAAGTTAAATAGATAGGAGGAAACATTGAATTTAGTTATCGGGTTACTGGTCCCGTTTCTGGGAACTTCGTTGGGGGCAGCATGTGTTTTCTTTATGAAAAACGGGTTGAACCGTCTGGTACAGAAAGCACTGCTTGGTTTTGCATCCGGCGTTATGGTGGCAGCATCTGTGTGGTCGCTGCTGATACCATCCATCGACATGTCAGAGGGAATGGGAAAATTTGCATTTTTACCGGCAGCAATCGGATTTATATTTGGAATCCTGTTTTTACTGCTGATGGACAAAATCATTCCGCATCTTCATATGAATGAAGACAAACCGGAAGGATTGCCAAGTCACCTAAAAAAAACAACCATGCTGGTACTGGCTGTTACTCTTCATAATATACCGGAGGGAATGGCAGTCGGTGTTGTGTTCGCTGGACTTTTATCAGGAAACAACGGAATTACACTGGCGGGAGCATTTTCATTGTCCATAGGAATTGCAATTCAGAATTTTCCGGAAGGTGCAATTATATCGCTTCCGCTGAAAAGTGAAGGCGGCAGTACAAAAAAAGCCTTCTGGTATGGCGTGGCATCCGGTGTGGTAGAACCGATCGCGGCGGGAATTACGATTATTTTAGCCGGAATCATCACACATATGCTGCCATATCTGCTTGCATTTGCAGCAGGGGCAATGATCTATGTGGTCGTGGAAGAGCTTCTTCCGGAAGCATCAGAAGGAGAACATTCCAATATTAATACGATTGGATTTGCGGCAGGTTTTCTGATCATGATGATATTAGATGTCGCATTGGGATAAAGGAGGAAATAAATATGCAGGACGATATAAGAGAACAGCTGATCAAACAGTTTCCATCAGATGTGGTAGAGATACTGGATCAGAGTGGTAAACCATACTATGGCTGTCCGACCTGTAAGAGGGCAGTTACAGTAGGAACTGATAAATGTCCGGGATGCGGACAGGTGCTTGCCTGGGATCATATCCGCAAGGAAAACCAAAAAAAGGGGACGATGACAGCAGTGTTGAAATTTGAGGTGGCAGGCGATTTTACAAAGGGAGACTGCAGAAAATGTCCGCTTTCCTACATTGCAAAAGAAAAAAATGAAAATGTTTATGAATGTCCGTTGAAAATGCGTGCAAACTGTAAACTTGAGCTTATGTAGAAAGGAAATTCATGCGCGGTGTACAGATGGTCATTATAGCGGTCGGAGGCATTTTATTATTCTGGTTCTTCGCGCCGCTGTTATGCAAAGGAATTTTTAATATAGGAACGGCGACCGGGATTCTGATCTCGTTATTCCTGTTATGTTATGGAATTTTTTTCGGGCGTATGAACAGGAGAGCTTTGATATTGTGGAATGGCAGGAAAACACACTGGATATGTGTTTTCCTGCTTGTCCTTGTACTTATAATGATCATGACAGTGTTGGCAGAGACATTTCTGATGATCCACTCAGCATTACACACTCCGCCGCAAAATACGACAGCTGTTGTTTTAGGATGCAGTGTAAAAGGTACAAAACCAAGCAGAATATTAGAGGAACGTATTGATGCTGCATATGATTATCTGAGTGTAAATAAAGATGCAGTATGTATTTTGTCCGGTGGCAGAGGACCGGGTGAAGATATCACGGAAGCACAGTGCATGTATGAAGTGCTGACAAAACGGGGAATCAGTGAAAATCGTCTGATTTTAGAAGAACGATCTACAACGACGGAAGAAAATTTAAAATATACCGGAGAAATTTTAAAAGACCGTGGACTTGATATGACTGTGACACTGGTTACCAGTGAATTTCATGAATATCGGGCGAATCAGATGGCAGCCAGGCTGGGAATGAAAAGTTACAGTACCCCGGCACATACATTTTTTGTATATTTTCCCACCTATTATGTGAGGGAACTGTATGGCATTTTATATTATGAATTGCGTCATTGGGATTAGTGTGGAAGTATTTTTATAAAAACAGTGCAGTAATAAAAAGTGGAATGTCAGAGAGAGGAAAAGATGCCAGGAAAATATTATGCAGTAAAAAAAGGAAGAAAACCGGGAGTGTACCAGAGCTGGGCAGAATGTAAAGCGATGGTGGACGGCTTTCCTGGAGCAGTATATAAGAGTTTTAAAACAAGAGAAGAAGCAGTGGCTTTTGCCAAAGCTGCGACATATACCGGAGCAGATGCTGCGCCAAAGATGCAAAATGCAATGAAGAAAACAATGCAGCAGGAAGATGGGGCAATGCCGTCTGTCTATGCGTTTGTGGATGGTTCTTACAATGTGGCAACGCATGTCTACGGATATGGTGGCTTTCTGATTCATGATGGCATAAAAGAAGTGCTGCAGGGGAGTGATAAGGATGCAGAGATGGCAGCGATGCGCAATGTCGCAGGGGAAATCTGCGGCAGTATGGCTGCGATCAGAAAAGCGGTCGAATTAGGATTGCCGGAAGTAACGATTTATTATGATTACATGGGAATCGAAATGTGGGCAACCGGTGCGTGGAAGTGCAATAAAAAAGGGACAGCAGCATACCGTGATTATGTGGCATCGGTGAGAAATGTGATTGTGATCCGTTTTGTAAAGGTAAAAGGACATTCCGGTATCGATGGCAATGAGGAAGCAGATATGTTAGCAAAGCAGGCAGTGGGGAATGAGATATAAAACCGGAATCCGGGAGCAGATATATGGATAAAAAGTTAAAATATTATGATCTGATGGAGGACTTAAGAAAACAGATCGTTTCAGGAAAAATAAAGCCGGGAGAAAAACTGCCATCGGAAAATGAACTTTCCGGGACATATCAGGTAAGCAGACAGACTGTACGGAAAGCTCTGCAGATTCTTCAGAACGAGGGATATATTTATGCGGAACATGGACGTGGAACGTTTTGTTCGGAGATGGCGAGACGCACGGGTGAAACAAAAAATATAGCAGTGGTCACGACATATCTGTCTGATTATATTTTCCCGAGAGTGATCCAGGGAATTGATAAAGTCCTTACGGAAAATGGATATAGTATTCTTTTAAAGAATACAAGAAATTCCAGAAATATGGAAGCAAAATGTTTAGAAGAATTATTGCAGAAGGGAATTGATGGGCTGATCATAGAACCAAGCAAAAGTCAGATCTTCTGCAAACATATTAATTTATACCAGACGCTGGATGAATATCGGATTCCATATGTATTTATTCAGGGCAGTTATGCGCAGCTTGCAGAAAAGCCCCATATCCTTTTAGATGACTGCCTTGGAGGATATCTGGTTACAAGATATCTGATCTCACTGGGGCACCATCACATCATAGGGATATTTAAAGCGGATGATACGCAGGGACAGCAGCGCCACAAAGGATATGTGCAGGCATTGCAGGAGGCAGGGATTGCATATGACCCAGATAAAGTGGTATGGTTTTATACGGAAGACCGGAAAACACATCCCTATGAGCAGATGTATCATATGGCTAAGACACGGTGTGTGCATTTTTTTGACAGTGTGGTATCCTATAACGATCAGATCGCACTTGAAGTCATCCGGGCATTAGAAGATGCCGGACTGAAAGTCCCGGAAGATGTGTCAGTGACGGGGTACGATGATTCTTATCTTGCGTCAAGTGGAAAAGTGCCGCTTACCACGGTGGCGCATCCGCAGGAAAAATTAGGTGAAATGGCTGCAGAACTTCTTCTTGGACTGCTGAAAGAGGGAAACATCCCGGAGTCAGAAAGACAGATCCTTGTAAAGCCGGAGTTAGTGATCCGGGAATCCTGCAGATCCCGGAAAAAGGAGGAATAAAAGATGAACTATGCGCAGATCAAACCCTGTTCTATTGAGAATGGCACGGGCGTGAGGGTGTCTTTGTTTGTGTCCGGATGCAGACATCACTGCAAAGAGTGTTTTAATGAGGAAACATGGGATTTTTCTTATGGTAAGCCTTTTACAAAAACGACGGAGGATGAGATCATGCAGGCGTTAGCACCGTCCTATATTGCAGGGCTGACGCTGCTTGGCGGAGATCCGGGTGAGCCGGAGAATCAGCAGGGACTGCTTCCTCTGTTACAGAGAATAAAAAAAGAATTGCCGGATAAAAATATCTGGGCATACAGTGGATATCTGTATGAGGATTTCCTTCCGGGAGGAAAGGTGTATTGTGAGGCGTCAGAGCCCTTCCTGTCAATGATCGATGTTATGGTGGATGGACCTTTTATTTTAGAAAAAAAGGATATTTCCCTGAATTTCAGAGGATCTTCGAACCAGAGAATTATTGATGTACCCGAAACGCGAAAGAACCAGGAAATCGTATTACTGATGGAATAAAGAAAATGAAATGGAGAGTAGTGTGAAAAATAAGATTTTTCACACACAAGATTTGTGCTTGCGCACAAACTTGAGATGCCCTGAGGAACGGGCTAGAAATGGAGAGTAAAATGAAGTTTTCATGGAGAATGATTGCTGCGGCTTTTAGTTATGCATTAGGTGTATTAGGCTGGTGTTATGTAGGTGGCTATAAGATCCTGACCGGTCCGGTGAGAGAACTGATCCTTGCACAGATGGCGGGAAGTATGTCTTTGGGACGACTGGTGGCGGCCCTGATCGAGGGATTTATATATCTTTCGCTGGCAGGCGGAGTCTGGTGCATTGGGTATATGTTAAGTAGTCATTTCAGGGAAGATTGATAAATACATAGAGAGGAACAAAAAGAAAAATGGTTTTTAGAGTGCCTTCATATTATAAGAATTTTCGGTGTATTGCGGACAAATGTCCGGATAATTGCTGCAGAGGATGGGAAATTGATATTGACGAAGATACCCTGGATTATTATAAAGATCTGAAAGGACCGATGGCAGAAAAAATCCGTGCGTCGATCAGCGAGGATGGAAGTTTTGTATTGAATGAAGAGGGATGGTGCCCGCTTCTGAATGAGAAAGGGCTCTGTGAGGTGTGTCTGACTTTAGGGGAGGATTCGCTTTCAGAAGTATGCACAGAGTATCCGAGGTTTACAACGGAGTATCCGAAAACAAGAGAAAAAGTTTTATGCCTATCCTGTGGAGAGGTTGGAAGAATTGTCTTTTCAGATACAGAACAGATCGGATTTGATGAGCAGATCCTCTCGGAGGACTATGATGAATATGAGTGGGAAGATGGCGATGATGAGCTTGCAGAAAAACTCGAATCAGTAAGGTCGCATGCAATCGGACTGCTTCAGGATCGCAGCCGCCCGATTGCAGAGCGTATCGCGGTGTATCTGAATTACTGCTGTCAGATGCAGAAAGAATTATTTGAGACAGTACCCAAAGAGGAGGAACCGGAAAAAATCAGCCTGTATGAGGCATTTCTACAGCGGCTGTCCCAATACGAGGAGCTTGAATCCATCGGTGATGCATGGTCTGGGATGGAAGAAGAGCTGAAAGCTTTTTATCATGAAGAAAATTATGAAAAGACACATCGTGCTTTCATGGAAGCGCAGATGGAAAATGAATATCAGTATGAACATCTGATGGTATATTATACTTTCCGCTATTTTATGAGGGCATTCTACGATAATAATCTGCTTGAAAAAGCTCAGTTTGCAGTTGCCTCATTTTTGATGGTGCGTGATATGGATGTTATGGTCTGGATGAAAAACGGACAGAAATTTGATTTACAGGATCGCATAGAAACAACGAAAGTTTACGCAAAAGAAGTGGAACATTCGGAAGAAAATATTGAAATGTTAGGGGAATCATTTTTGTTTGAAGATGTATTTTCCGTAAAAGGTCTGCTTGCACAGATTATGTAAAAAATAAGCCGGGTGACAGGGCACCTGACAGCTTTCATAAGCTGACGGCCTGATCAACCGGCTTTTAGTATCTGCCTGTGAGAAAATGCAGGAAAGATACAGGTTTTTTTCCAGCAGCTTTTGTCTCGTCGATATATTTCTCATAGAAAGAAATAACTTCGCAAAAAGACATTGCCGGATCGATTGCATATGTCATACAACACACCTCCTTATTTGTTTTCTATAATATAGCACAATGCATCGGGAAAAGCAACAAAAAATAATATGAAAGATTGTACAATATATACAAAAATGAAATGAGTGAATGAAAAATTCACAAAAACAGAAAAACAACAAGTGGGTATTTTTACTGATTTTTACAGAATGAAATTGTATAATATTACTTAAGAAATAAAAAATGAACATTTTTTGCCATAAGGAACAGGTAAAATAAAAAAATTATACAAAATATTTCTGACCTGGGAAAAGGGGAGAATATGGAACAGGGAGAAGCAGTCCGCAGACGTGAAGCGGAAAAGAGGAAAAACGAAGCGAGAAGAAGAAGACAGAAAAAGCGGAAAAGGCAGCAGATGTTTGCGCGCAGTGTGATGGTTCTGACAGGAGCTGTATTTGTGGGCGTTATTTTGTATGGGGGATGGCGTCTGTCCCACAGGACGGCACAGGCGCAGGAAGAGATCGTGGCAGAGGAAACGAAATATATTGCAGACCGCCCGGATTTTTCTGTGGAGCTTTTAGACTACAATGAATATTCAAGACCGGGAACGGCACTGGAAAAAGTAAACGGGATCGTCGTGCATTATACGGCAAATCCGGGAACAACGGCACAGCAGAACCGGGATTATTTTGAAGGACTGGCACAATCCGGGGAGACACATGCAAGCAGCCATTTTGTCATCGGAATCAGTGGGGAGATCATCCAATGCATTCCATGCAATGAAATCGCATATGCTTCGAATGAGAGAAATGCCGATACGATTTCCATAGAGTGCTGTATTCCGGATGATACGGGGAAATTTACGGATGCGACTTATGGATCGCTGGTTCATCTGGTGACATGGCTGATGGGACGTTATGATCTGACTACGGATAATGTGATAAGACATTATGATGTAACAGGAAAGGCATGTCCGAAATATTATGTGGAAAATGAGGCTGCATGGGAGCAGTTTAAGTCGGATCTTGTCGATTACATAGAGACCAACGGTATTGCAAAAACAGAGGAAATACAGTAAAATGAGAGTATCAATTATGTCGAAGGAAGCAGTATGATAGAGAAATATTACGAAGCATTACAAAAAAGAGAAAACCTCCGCGAAAACCTTGTTGGGCTGCGTGCCCAGATCAAAGATGAGGCGGCAAAAGAGCAATTTGTATCGATGATCGGGGATGGCGGATTGCTGTTAGAATTATTAGAGGAAGAAGATCCAAAGGTGCGCAAAAATGTGGCGATGATCCTTGGGGAACTGGAATGGATGGGGGCTGCAGATGCACTTGTTACGGCATATGAAAGGGAGCAGACTCTTTTTGTAAAAAGCACGTATTTAAAGGCACTTGCTTATCTTGACATTACGGCATATCAGGAACGGTTCAAAACGAGAATGGAAGAACTTCTTTCTTATACCCCGGCAGCAGAAGAAAAAAAGCATATTGATGAGGAAGTCCGCGCACTTAGCAGACTGTTGGAAAAGGCAGAAGAAAGCACAGACCACACTTTTACGGGATTTAAAAACCCGCATGAGATGCTGCTGCTGACGGGACATGCGCGTACGGATGTGACATTAAAGGAAATCGGGGTACTTCCGGCGGATATCCGGAGAAAAACGGCGAAACATCCGCTTGGAGTGGCAGTGTATACAAAGGATGTACGCGCTATGGCGAACCTTAGAACTTACCGTGAACTATTGTTTCCAATTCGTTTAAAACAGGAAGCAGAACAGGCAGAAGTGCTGGCGGATGAGGTGTGGCAGAGCGGTATTGGGGATTTCTTAAAGGAGTGTCATAAGCAGGGTACGCCGTTTCGGTTCCGCGTGGAGATCCGGGCTGATATGGAGAATGACAAAAGAGCTTCTTTTGCGAAAAAGTTCGCGATACAGTTAGAGCGTGTGTCGGCGAGATGGCTGATCAATTCGACCGGTGATTATGAGACAGAGATTCGTCTGATAAAGAAAAAAGATGGAAGTTTTGCACCATTTTTAAAATTGTATACCATTCCGATGCGACGTTTTTCCTACCGGAAAAATGTGGTGGCGGCATCTATCCATCCGTCACTTGCAGCGATGCTTGTATCGCTGGCAAAACCCTATCTGAAAGAGAACGCACAGATTTTAGATCCGTTTTGCGGAGTCGGCACGATGCTTATTGAGAGGGACATTGCACAACCGGCAAGAGAAAAGTACGGAATCGATATTTTTGGACCGGCAATCGAAGGCGCAAGGGAGAACGCTTCTTTGGCAGGGGAAAAGATCAATTTTATCCATAGAGATTATTTTGATTTTAAACACGATTATCTGTTTGATGAGATTATTACCAATATGCCGGTGCGGGGGAAACAGTCACGAAGTGAGATGGACGCACTGTATGCTTCTTTTTTTGAAAAGTCGAAAGAAATTTTAGCACCGGGCGGAGTGATGATTTTTTATTCAAATGAGGAAGGTATGGTAAAGAAACAACTTCGTCTGCATACGGAATACAGGCTGATACAGGAATTTGTGATTTCGGAAAAGCGTCATTTTAGTCTGTATATCGTTGGAATAAAGGGGTAGAGGGAAATGGCATTTTTGAGCAGGAAGAAGGAAGAGGATGTTTTGAAATCAGAACAGGTACTTTTGGATGCAACACTGATGCAGAATCTGCAGGATCGGTTTTGCGACGCAAATAACCTGTATTTAAGATGTCTTGACAAAAATCGCACGGAAGTGACGAAAACATATGGTTCAAAGGAAGAACTTGAGTATCTGGGCAGTGTGATCGACATGGACAGACATATCGGACTGTTAGAGAGGCTGTTAAACAGCAGGATCGAAAGTGTGATCGAAGAGGATTGTGGGGCAGACGGGATCCGGATGTGTGGAGTGGCAGTAAAGGTAAGTGGAGAGGTGTCTGCGATCTGGATCGTGACCGGCGTTATGGAAGATGCCGGCTGCGATGTGCCGGATTATATTATGCGGACAACACCGGAACGCTATTATAAGTCGATCGAGTTTTTAGAGACGCTGTCAAAGCAGATGTTTGCCGTCAAATTAGAAGAACTTTTGGCGCAGGAGGCATTTTTAAAGAGCCGGGAGTCGGAAATACAGATGGAGACGGAATTAAAACGCAATGAGGCGATGACGGCAATCGTCCGTATGCTCGAGTCGGAGGAGGGTTTTGATAAGATTGTTCATGATATCTTAAAAGAAGCATGTGAGTATCTTGGAATTTCAGCGGCTGTTTTATTCCGGGAAAATATAGACGGCACGACGGTCAACATGATCAGCGAGTATTGTTCTGCGGGAAGAGAATCACGGATGGAGGCATCACAGAACATTTCAAAAGAAGAACTGCCATTTTTTAATGGAAAACCATATATGATTTCGGCAGATTCAATGATGCCGGAAGCGTTCCGCAGAATGTTTGAAGTACAGAAGATGAAAGCCGGGTTATTCCTTCCAATCGACGTCAGCGGGAAAACGGGAATGTACGTCTGCTTTTGCGAGGATGAAAAAGAGCGCATCTGGGACGGCGGAGAAATCAAGTTTGTCAATGATGTCCGAAGAATCATACAGACGATTCTGGTAAAACGCATTGCAAAAAATTCACTTGCCAGTTCGTATGCATCGTTAGAAGCAATCCTTGAAAATGTGGGATGTGGGATCTATGTGATGGATACACAGGAAAATACGATCCTGTATACAAACCAGCACTTTCGTAAAGCATTTGGGGAAGATGTGCGAAGTGCAGGTATTGAGGAATGTTTAAGACAGGGAGCGCAATCGGAGGACAGCCTGTATTTCAGGGAGGTTTATTCGAAAGAAGAAAACCGCTGGTTTGATCTGCACAGTACAAGGATTAACTGGGTGGATGGAAGAAAGGTCCTTTTGTGTACCATTTATGATGTGACAGACAAAAAGCTGTATCAGCAGAAGATTGAGCGTCAGGCAAACAATGATTTCCTGACCGGATTGTATAACCGGATGCGCTGTGAACAGGATTTAGAGCGTTATATCCGTCAGACGAAGGAGTTTGGCGGTGAGGGAGCGCTGCTTTACATCGATCTGGATGATTTTAAACATATCAATGACGGACTCGGTCATCAGTATGGAGATGTGCTGCTTAAGAATATTTCCGGCAGTCTGCAGAGAATTCCCGGTGTGGAGAATAACTGTTACCGTATGGGTGGTGATGAGTTCATTATCATATTGGCGCATCATCATATGGCGATGCTCCAGCAGATCTTAGATGAGATCAAGGCGCTGTTCACGAAACCGTGGATGCTAAAAGGGACGGATTATTACTGTACGATGAGTATGGGAGTCGTTCGCTTCCCGGCAGACGGGGATACGGTGGAAGAATTGATCAAGAAAGCCGATATTGCACTTTATTCTGCAAAATGTGCAGGAAAGAACCGTATCGAGTTTTATGATGACAACGTGGAGTCCACCTCTTACAAACGGCTTGACCTTGAAAAAAACATGCGCAATGCCACACGAAATGCTTTCAGTGAATTTGAGGTATATTTCCAGCCGATTGTAAATATTACAAAAGAGGGAAATCCATGTGCCGGTGCGGAGGCACTGATCCGCTGGAATTCCGGCGAACTCGGTCTGATCCCGCCGGCAGATTTCATTCCGCTTGCAGAGTATTTAGGCCTGATCAATCCGATCGGAGAATTCGTCCTGCGGGAGGCATGTATCAACTGCAAATACTGGAATGATATGGGACACCCGGAGTATAAGGTGAATGTCAATCTGTCTGTCGTACAGCTTTTACAGAACGATATTGTGGAGCGGATTGCGCATGTGATCGAGGAGACGAGGATCACCCCACAGAATCTGACTCTGGAAGTGACGGAAAGTCTTGCAGTCAACGATATGAGCCGCATGAAACGGATCCTTGCGGATATCAGGCATCTTGGTGTGCGTGTTGCTCTCGATGATTTCGGTACGGGATATTCATCTTTAAACCATATCAGGGAGATGCCGATCGATGTCATAAAAATCGACCGCTGCTTTATCATTGATATCGGAAAAGATGATTTCTCCAATGCATTTGTAAAAATGGTCGGAGAACTTGCAACAGCGATCCATGTGAATGTCTGCGTGGAAGGTGTGGAAACAAAAGAACAGTTAGATGCACTGGTGGGGTCAAAGGTTCAGCTGATCCAGGGGTTTTATTTTGGAAAGCCGATGAAGGCGGAGATGTTTGAAAGACAGTACCTGTAAGGGTACTGTCTTTTAATGTTAAAACAATTAAAACAGTTCCAAAAATTAAAAAAATAAATAAAATTAAAAAAATATCAAAAAACTGTTGACATATTTATTTTTATCTGTTATTATGAATGAGTCGTCGCGAGAGAGTGATTGATACGCGGAAGTGTCGGAATTGGCAGACGAGCAAGACTAAGGATCTTGTGTTCATTGCGAACGTGTGGGTTCAAGTCCCATCTTCCGCATCAAAAGATTTCTTTGAATGACGGTTCGCAGGAGTGGCGGAATTGGCAGACGCGCAGGCTTCAGGTGCCTGTGGTAGCAATATCGTGTGGGTTCAAGTCCCATCTCCTGCATTTTTATATGTTAGGGTGAAAGAAGCATTGAGGAATCGATGCTTCTTTTTTTTGAAAAAATTAAAACCGTGAAAATAGTACCTTTTTCATAGAGAATATGCGATAAGATTATGCTAAAATAAATTTGTATATGTTTCTTTACACTGAAGAAATAAAGAGGAAAAGGAGAAAATCTATATGAAGAAAATGAAAACGTATATTCTTGGAATGGTACTGGCATTTGCCATGATCCTGCTTCCACAGAATGTATCAGCAGCAACACAGATCCCTGTCACGGCTGTGGAGGATATCACGGATGTGATGGCAGTAGGTTCTACGAATATTAAGGTCCCGACCGGAGAATACAGTAATGTGGTACAGTTTAGCTTAAACAAACCGTCATATGTGTATGTGTCTGCGTATTCGACAGTTATGCATGAGGATTATGATTCTTTAGGTGCGATTGAGGAATTTGCAGTATATTCAGATGCAAACTGTTCGAATCTGGTTACCGGAGACGAGGTAACTGTTGTATGGGGGAATGAGAGAAAGTCAAAATATCTGTGCCTCGATGCTGGAAATTACTGGATTTGCTTTGCTAAAACTAAAAACGGTAGTTACAATGATGACAGTTATGGCGAGTTCCGCCTTTCAGTTGCAGCCCAGTATCTGAATGTAACCGGAACAAAGAATGGTTCCTGGGGACGTGCAAAACAGATTACCACGGATAAAAAAGTAACTGGATTTTTAAGTTCCAACACAAGAAAAAGCTGGTTTAAATTTAAAGTATCCGGAGATACAACAGCAAGATTGAACCTTTCACTGGAGAATCCGCTGGGAGAAAGTGTTTTTGAAAGCAGCAAAACAGGTGTGACGTTATACCGTTCGAACCATAATGTATTAGAGCGTATGAATATTGCAGAAAATTATTATTCTTCTGCATGTTCCAAAGAGGTTACATTAAAGAGCGGTACTTACTATATTGAAATTGCAGGCAGTGAAGCATATAAAGATAGCTGGGATCCGACAAAACTGAAAAAAACCGGTGTGAACAACATGGGTGTGGTAAACTTAAAGATTACCACAGTCAAAAAAACCAAAATTTCCAAACTTTCCAATGTGAAAGGAAAGAAAGCACAGGTTACATATAACAAAGTAAGCAATGCAAAGGGATATGAGATCCAGTATTCCACGGACAAGAAGTTTAAAAAGGGCGTGAAAGTCAAAAAAGCAAACGCAAAGACAACAAAGGTTACTCTGACAAAGCTGACAAAAGGCAAAAAATATTATGTGCGTGTCAGAGCATATCGTGTGGACGAGGATGACAACAGAGTAAATGGCTCATGGAGTGAGGCGAAATCAGTAAAGATCACAAAATAAGACAGCAAGGTATAAGTGGCGCGGCAGAAAAACTGCCGCGCTATTTGCATTTAGGAGGAAATCATTTATAATAGATACCAATGTGGCACAGAAGGCGGAAAACAAAGGATGGAAAAATGATTGCTTTAAATGATTATCTTTATTCCGGGGATACGGTATTTCGGATTTTAAAAAAATATACAGAAGATTTAAAATGTGTGGCAGAGGAAAATGACAGTGAGGTGGATCGGTTACACTGTAATTTCCTGATGCAGATCATGGAACTGCTAGAGCATAATGACTTTTTGACAGCACAGTCGCAGAAAATACGGGAATTTTATCAGTATATGGCGAAACAATATCCTTACCTTTCTTTTACTTTTAAAGGAAGGATCAAATCACTGATCCGTGCGGAAGCAAAATTCAACGGATATATCGTAGAGCATGTTTATAATTATTATCTGAAAAACCATGCCTATCCTCCGGTGGATGAATTAAAGGAACGGCTGAGCTGCTTCAGGGATCTGATCGCATACCGCATTGTGATATCCATGCCCAAATGTCATGTGAGAGATGAAAGGGAAAGAGAACAGGAAGAAATCAGGTATTTATATGAAATTGCAAACAGACTGAAGGTGTTTTTGGAGGAGCGGGGGTTTATAGCGGAACCGGCAGGAGGAGTAAAACTGAGTGATTCCCCGTTACTGAATGAAGATGTGCGGCCATATTACAGAGATTATATCGTGAACGAAGAATCCGATGGATACCGGTCACTGCATATTACCTTTTTTGATAACAGTGCACATTGTTATGTGGAGATGCAGCTTCGGACAAAAACGATGGATGATATCGCGGAGATCGGGCCTGCAAACCATCTGGGATATGAGAAAAAGCAGGAGCGTGAGCGTGCAAGACGAGATGTTATTCCGGTGGGAGAATGCATTTATTTTGATGAGGCATATGAAAGAGGAATGAAACTGCAGCAGATCGAACTGGCAAAACTGGATGTGAATATGTTTTCGGCAATTGATAACAGCCTGATCAATGATGGGTGTGGACTTTACCGGGGAAGACTGATCCTTCCATATGAACATTTATCTCGTTTTCAAAATGATTAATGGAAAAGAGGGCAAAGTTGAGGGCAAAATTTTGTCATTAATTTAAAATAAAAAAAGGAAATCGAAAAAGAACGCGGAATATATATATTGTAATTACTGTGTGGCAGGTTTATCCAAAGAGGAGGAACAACATGTCGATACGGGAAGATATTGAACGGATGGAATGTGAGACTTTAAGTCCGTATGCTACGCTCAGTATACATTCAAGAGGACGTGATGATCCGGAAGAACAGTGTGATATAAGACCTGTATTCCAGCGCGACAGAGACCGGATTTTACACTGTAAGGCATTCCGCCGGTTGAAAAATAAAACACAGGTGTTTCTGACACCCAAAGGGGATCATTACAGAACCAGGCTTTCCCATACATTAGAGGTGTCACAGAATGCGCGCACGATCGCAAAGGCACTGCGGCTCAATGAAGATCTTGTTGAGGCGATCGCCTTAGGGCACGATCTGGGGCATACACCGTTTGGGCATGCGGGAGAGTTTGTGTTAAACGGACTTTGTGATGAGAGCTTCCATCACAATGAACAGAGCGTGAGAATTGTGGAGAAGTTAGAAAAAGACGGTAAGGGACTGAACCTGACCTGGGAGGTAAGAGACGGTATCTTAAACCACCAGACAAGGCTGATGCCGCATACCTTAGAGGGAAAGATCGTCCGCCTGTCGGATAAGATCGCCTATATCAACCACGATATTGACGATGCGATCAGGGCACAGATACTGACAGAGGAAAACATCCCATTAGAGCTTCGAAAAACACTGGGGTTTTCGACAAGACAGCGTTTAAACACCCTGATACATAACATCATCAGCAACAGCGTTGGAAAAGATGATATCATCATGTCAGAGGAAGTAGAGCAGGCGATGATCGAACTGCGCAAATTCATGTTCGATCATGTCTACAAAAATCCTGTGGCAAAAGGGGAAGAGACAAAGGCAAAAGCAATGATCGAGCAGTTGTTCTTCTATTATATGGAACATATCGAGCTTCTCCCTGAGAAATATCTGCGCATGCGTGATGCTGGTGAAACAGACCAGCGTATCATCTGCGATTACATTTCAGGCATGACAGACCAGTACGCGATCACGAAATTCAGTGAATATTTTATGCCGCAGGCATGGCAAGTAGATGGATATTAAAGTTACAATTGCGAAATTCATTGAAATCGAAAGTAGTTGCGGCAGATTGGCAGCTGAATAAGAAAGTGCTGGGGAGCCGCCGGTCCTTAGCGACCGTGTTTTGGTCGCTTAGTACCGTTGCGAGCGACACGCAGCGCAAGCGTACTTTCGTTTTAGCTGCCAATCTGTCGCAGATGTTGGAAACTGGAGTTGAATTTCGCAGATGTAAGATGAATATAAACAACGAAAGGAGAAAAAGATGCCGTATTATTCTGATGACATCATAGAAGAAGTGCGTTCCAGGAATGACATTGTTGATGTGATTTCCCAATATGTGCGTCTTTCAAAAAAGGGCAGTACCTATTTTGGACTCTGCCCGTTCCATAATGAAAAAACAGGCTCCTTTTCCGTGTCGCCGAACAAGCAGATGTATTACTGCTTCGGATGCGGCGCGGGTGGAAATGTATTTACGTTTCTGATGGAGTATGAAAACTTTACATTCGGCGAGGCGATGGAAGCGTTAGCCGACCGTGCCGGTGTGGAATTGCCGAAACAGGAATACACCAGCGCACAGAGGCAGGAAGCAGACAAACGAGCAAGACTGCTTGAAATTAATAAAGAAGCAGCAAAGTATTTTTACATGCTGCTGCGTGGGGAGAGAGGTGCGCGCGCGCTTTCCTATTTCCGAAAACGGGAACTGTCAGATGAGACCATGCAGAAATTCGGTCTCGGCTATTCCGATCAGTACAGCGATGATCTTTACCGGTATCTTCGGAAAAAAGGATATGAGGATGACATCTTAAAAGAATCCGGTTTGGTCAGCATCGATGAGAGGCGCGGCGGGTACGATAAATTCTGGAACCGGGCGATGTTCCCGATCATGGATGTCCACAACAAAGTCATCGGTTTTGGAGGACGTGTCATGGGGGATGGCGAGCCGAAATATCTGAACTCACCGGAGACAAAGATCTTTGATAAGAGCCGGAATCTCTATGGATTAAATTTTGCAAGGAGCACCAAGAAACCACAGCTTCTTCTGTGTGAGGGTTATATGGATGTGATTGCCCTGCATCAGGCAGGGTTTGACAACGCGGTTGCATCTTTAGGAACGGCGCTCACAAGTGGACATGCCAACCTGTTAAAGCGGTACACAAAGAATGTTTATCTGACCTATGACAGTGATGGTGCAGGTGTGAAGGCGGCACTTCGTGCAATTCCGATTTTAAAAGAAGTAGGAATCACCACGAAGGTCATCAATATGAAGCCTTATAAGGATCCGGATGAGTTTATCAAGGCGCTCGGTGCAGAGGAATACCAGAAACGGATCGATACGGCGGAAAACAGTTTTATGTTTGAGATCCGTATCTTAGAGCAGCAGTATGATATGCATGATCCCGAGAGCAAGACAAAGTTTTACAATGCAGTTGCAGAAAAACTCTGCACGTTCGGAGAAAAATTAGAGCGTGATAATTATATTGCTGCGGTAGCAGATAAGTATATGATCGGTATCGAAGATCTGCGCAGGCTGGTCAACCAGTATGGTGCAAAGATCGGCATGGCGGCAGGTGGAGCACCTCCTGTGCGTGAAAGATCGGAACTCCGGAGAGAACAGGGCAGCGAAAAGAAAAAAGAAAACGGTATGATACAGTCACAGAAGCTGCTTTTGACCTGGCTGATCGAACATACCGGACTGTTCCCTAAGATTGAGAAATATATTTCGCCGGAAGATTTCACAGAAGAAATTTATCACAAAGCGGCGGAAATATTATATGAACAGTATCGGAATACCGGTACTGTCAACCCGGCAAAAATTGTCAGTATGTTTCAAAATGAAGAAGAACAGCGCGAGATCGCAGGTCTTTTTCATGCCACGATCCGCGGCGTAGAGACAGAAGGAGACAAAGAAAATGGTGGGTATTCCAAAGAAACGTTTGAAAAAGCGTTAAAAGAAACTATTGTCCGGGTAAAACAAAACAGCATTGAGTATCACCTGAAGAACATGGCACCGACCGATATGGCGGCGCTGCAACGGTCAGTGGCGGATAAGAAGGCACTTGAAGAATTAGAGAAAGTGCATATTTCCATTGATTAAGGACAAAATAGTAGAAAACCTGAGAGGATGAAACAAAATGGCAACAAAAAAGAAAGAAAACAACGAAAATACGAAGGTTTCCGGAAAAAAAGCGGAGGCATCTGCAGTAAATAATGCGGAAGCAGAAGCAGCAAGAGAAAAATTTCAGGAAAAATTAAAAGAGCTGTTAAGTCTCGCAAAAAAGAAAAAAAATATGTTAGAGTATCAGGAAATCAGTGATTTCTTTGCAGATATGCAGCTTGACTCTGATAAATTTGAGAAAATTCTTGATTTCCTTGAGGCAAATAATATCGATGTTTTAAGAATCACAGATGATGATGCGGATGATGACATTCTGCTTGAAGTGGATGATGATGACGAGATCGAGGTGGAGAAGATCGACCTTTCTGTTCCGGACGGTGTATCCATTGAAGATCCGGTGCGTATGTACTTAAAGGAGATCGGTAAAGTGCCGCTGCTTTCTGCAGAGGAGGAGATCGAGCTTGCGAAGCGTATGGAACTTGGTGATCAGGAGGCAAAAAAACGTCTTGCAGAGGCAAACTTACGTCTGGTAGTCAGCATTGCAAAACGTTATGTGGGACGTGGTATGTTATTCCTTGACCTGATCCAGGAGGGAAATCTTGGTCTGATCAAGGCAGTTGAGAAGTTTGATTACCGCAAGGGATATAAATTCTCAACTTATGCGACATGGTGGATCCGTCAGGCAATCACAAGAGCGATTGCTGATCAGGCGCGTACGATCCGTATCCCGGTACACATGGTTGAGACAATCAACAAACTGATCCGTGTGAGCAGACAGTTACTGCAGGAGTTAGGACGTGAACCGACCCCGGAGGAGATCGCAGCAGAGATGAACATGCCGGTGGAACGTGTGCGTGAGATTTTAAAGATTTCACAGGAACCGGTTTCCTTAGAGACACCGATTGGTGAGGAGGAGGACAGCCATCTTGGAGATTTTATCCAGGATGATAATGTACCTGTTCCGGCAGATGCCGCTGCATTTACGTTATTAAAAGAACAGTTAGAAGAGGTTCTTGGCACACTGACAGAGCGTGAGCAGAAGGTACTTACACTTCGTTTTGGCCTTGAGGATGGACGCGCAAGAACACTCGAAGAAGTTGGAAGAGAATTTAATGTCACCCGTGAACGTATTCGTCAGATTGAGGCGAAGGCACTGCGTAAGCTGCGTCATCCAAGCAGAAGCCGCAAGTTAAAGGATTATCTGGAGTAAGATGGTAAAGATATCAGACAGATTAAAAACGGCGGCTTCGTTGATCCGGGAAGGTGCGGTGCTTGCAGACGTTGGGACAGATCATGGTTATGTTCCAATCTACCTGTTAGAGCAAAAGAAGATCAAGAGCGCGATCGCAATGGATATCAATAAGGGACCACTGGAACGCGCAAGGGAACATATTCATTTATATGGTATGGATGCATACATACAGACCAGGCTTTCGGATGGAGTCGCAGCACTAGAAAAGGGCGAGGCGGACTCCATACTGGTTGCCGGTATGGGTGGCGGGCTTGTGATGCATATCTTAGAAGAAGGAAAAGATATCTGTCAGGCGGCGGGAGAACTGATCCTGCAGCCCCAATCGGAACTGTGCAGTGTCAGGGAGTATCTTGCCGAAAATGGATATGTGACGGAAGCAGAGCGCATGGTATTTGAGGATGGCAAATATTATCCGATGATGCGTGTACACTATCAGGCAGAGAAAAACGAAGATGCAGATAAAGCAATAAAAGATATGGAAAACAGTAAAGAGCAGAAAAAAAGCAGATATAAGGTCGAATGTTTATACGGCAGATATCTGCTTATGGAAAAAAATCCGGTACTGCATCAATATCTGGTGAAAGAACGCCAGGTGTTTGAAAACATTCTGGACAATCTTTTTAAACAGCCTGAATCAGAAAAAATAGCCGTGCGCATGGAAGAGGTAAAAGAAGCGCTTGGTTATAATGAAGCTGCGCTTGCATATTATAGAACGTAAGCTGTCATTGATGGAAACGAGGCTGCGTAGAAAAGCTGGTTTCTGTCAGAAGGGGCGGACAGGAAAAATGACAGCAGGCGAAGAGAATGGAGACCTTGTATATGGGAGAAGAACAGATCGTTGTAAAAATCGGGGAGAAAGAAAAAACATATCCGGCAGGAGTCAGTTTCTTAAGTATAGCACAGGAATATCAGGATCAGTATGAGGATGATATCGTGCTTGCACTGTATAATAACAGACTGCGCGAATTAAAAAAGACCATAAAAAAAGACGGCGAATTGTCTTTTCTTACAACGTCTGATAAGACCGGAAAGCGTGCATACCGCAGAAGTGTTACGCTGCTGATGCAAAAAGCAGTTTACAATCTGTGGGGCAGAGAGCATATTGGCGTTTATGTCAGATATGCCATCGGTCAGGGATATTACTGTGAACTGATGAAAGACGGGGAAAGCTGTAAGATCACGGAGACAATGATCGGGGCATTGAAAAAAGAAATGTACCGTCTTGTGATGGCGGACCTGCCAATCGAAAAATTCAGTATGAATACGGATGAGGCAGTAGCTTTGTTCCATGAACTTGGAATGAAAGATAAAGAAAAACTGTTTCGTTACCGCCGCAGTTCCAGGGTAAATATTTACGAACTGGATCATTATAAGGATTATTTTTACGGGTTTATGGTACCGTCGACCGGATATTTGAGATATTACGATGTGACAGCATATCAGGATGGTTTTGTTCTTTTATTTCCGGGAAAAGAGGCGAAAAAAGTTTCTGAATTTGTGCCGTCGGATAAATTATTTTTCACGTTAAAACGTTCAAGAGACTGGGGAAAACTGCAGCAGATTGATACGATCGGTGCACTCAATGATGCCATTGCAGCGGGAAAAACGCAGGAGATGGTCTTGACACAGGAAGCATTGTTTGAAGAGCGTATCGGTGCACTTGCGGAAATGATCGTTAAGGAAGAGGGAAAGAAATTTATCATGATCGCGGGACCTTCTTCATCCGGAAAAACGACTTTTTCACACCGCCTGTCCATACAGCTTGCAGCAAAGGGATTAAAACCGCATCCGTTTCCGCTTGATGACTATTATGTGGATCGTGATAAATGTCCGCGTGATGAAAATGGTGAACTTGACTTTGAATGCCTGGAATCACTGGATGTAGAGCTTTTCAACCATGACATGAATGAACTTCTGGCAGGAAAAGCAGTCAATCTGCCGATCTTTAATTTTAAGACCGGAAAAAGAGAATACAAAGATAAGATCATGCAGTTAGGAAAAGATGATGTGTTAGTCATTGAGGGGATCCATGGACTGAATGATAAATTGTCCTATTCCCTTCCGGTGGAGAGCAAATTTAAGATCTATATCAGCGCACTAACACAGCTAAATATCGACGAGCACAACTATCTGCCGACCACGGATGGAAGGATGATCCGCCGTATTGTGCGCGATGCAAGAACAAGAGGTACCTCAGCGAAAGAAACGATCGCTATGTGGGATTCCGTGCGCCGCGGTGAGGAGAAGAATATTTTCCCATTTCAGGAGGGAGCGGATGTGATGTTTAATTCCGCATTGATCTATGAACTGGCAGTATTAAAGATATATGCCGAACCGCTGCTTTTTGCGATCGACAAGGACTGTCCGGAGTACCTTGAGGCAAAGCGTCTCTTAAAGTTCCTGGATTATTTCCTTCCGATGTCTCCGGATGGAATCGGGCAGAATTCCATTATCCGTGAATTTATCGGCGGTTCGTGTTTTAATGTGTAAAACATGGAAAGAACCTTGTCTCGGCAGGACTAAGAGAAAATAAGAAAATCAGGCTTGCACAAATAAGAAAAAAAGTGTATAGTTAATCGGGTGTCATGCTGGCAGAATGTGCCGGAAGACAAATGATGGATTTAAGTAGGACAAATGATCGCGGCCCGTTTATCGGGGTGAGGAAAGTCCGGGCTTCACAGGGCAGGATGCCGGATAACGTCCGGTAGAGGCGACTCTAAGGATAGTGCAACAGAAATATACCGCCCGGTATATGCCGGGTAAGGGTGGAAGGGCAGTGTAAGAGACTACCGCCTCTCTGGTAACAGAGGGGGCATATGTAAACCCCATCCGAAGCAAGACCGAACAAAAGCGTTGACGTGGCCCGCCAGCTTTAGGTAGGTTGCTTGAGGCGGCTGGTAACAGTCGTCCTAGATAGATGATCATTCCGACTGTGGCTTGCTGCAGTTTAGACATAACCCGGCTTATCGTCCTGCTTAAATCAGATATCAATAGATAAGAAGATATCCATATGTGGAAATATAACCAAAATCTAAAATGTTTCTTAAAAGACAATAGGAATGTTGACGTTTGTGAGTATTGGGTTTACCATAGCGTCATGGACAAAAAACGGTGCCAGAAAGGTGCCGTTTTTCCGTACATAAATAAAAATGCGATTGACGGGATACATGCAGTTATATAAGGCTGCATGTGATTACACGCGGTTGTATCTGGGTAGAAAGGGATGTCATAGATGAAAGAAAAATTACGACAGTTTATGATCGGCAGATATGGAGTGGACGATCTTTCACGGGCACAGATTATCGTGTCGATGGTTCTGTTACTTGTATCCACATTTTTATCTGCATTTTTCCGGGTAAATATTTTATACTGGCTTGGCCTCGCATTGTTAATTTATTCCTATTTCAGAATACTCTCACGGAATGTGTCAAAGCGTTACGAAGAGAACCAGAGATATTTAAATGCGAAATACCGGGCAGTGGTAAAGAAAAACAATCTGAAAAAACGCTGGGCACAGCGCAGTACTTACCGTTTCTTTAAATGTCCGCAGTGTAAGCAGACAGTCAGGGTGCCGAAGGGAAGAGGAAAGATCTGCATTACCTGTCCAAAATGTAAAACAGAATTTATTAAAAAAAGCTGACAAAGGAGAAAGGCCTTGTGTTTGGTTATATCAATATCAATCAAAAAGAGCTGACGGAAGAAGGCAAAAAAGCATATCAGGCATATTACTGTGGGCTTTGCAGACAACTGAAATCAAATTGTGGAACCAAGGGACAGATGCTGCTTGCATATGATATGACGTTTCTGATTGTTCTGCTGACCGGTTTGTATGAACTTCCGAATGAAAAAACAAAGTTTACATGTGCGCTGCATCCGACGCAGAAGCGTATTGCATGGATCAATGACGCCACAAAATATGCGGCGGATATGAATCTGATCTTAGCGTACCACAATCTGATTGACGACTGGAATGATGACAGGTCGTATACCAAGAAGGCATTTGCAAAAATGCTGGATAAGGATTATACTCGTATCATGTCAAAATATCCGAGACAGGTAGGTGCCATTGAGGAATATATGAAAAAGACTGGGGATGTTGAGAAACACCAGGAGACAAATCTTGATCTCGTTGCCGGTCTGACCGGAGAGATGGTTGCGGAGGTGTTTTGCTGGAAGGAAGACGAATGGGCAGAGGAACTCCGCACGATGGGATTTTACATGGGAAAGTTTATCTACCTGATGGATGCGTACGAGGATTATGACAGGGATAAGAAGAAAAACTGCTATAATCCGCTCACATTTGTTCAGGAAGAACAGGCGCAGGATCTTGATACCTGGTGCCGGCTGCTTTTGACAAGTATGATGTCAGAGTGTGCGAAATCGTTTGAGCGTCTGCCGATTCTTTTGCATGCGGATATTCTGCGCAATATCCTGTATTCGGGTGTGTGGTCGAAATATGAATATCTGCAGATCAAAAAACGCAGGATTGAGGAAAAAGCAAAGAAAAAAGAGCATAAACAATGAGGTTTGATTTATGATGGATCCATATCAGGTACTTGGTGTGTCACGAAGTGCCTCCGATGAAGAGATAAAAAAAGCATATCGTTCCCTAAGCCGCAAGTATCATCCGGATGCCAATGTCAATAATCCGAACAAGGCACAGGCGGAGGAAAAGTTCAAAGAAGTACAGCAGGCGTATGACCAGATTATGAAAGAAAAGCAGCAGGGAAGCGGCTATGGATATAATTCAGGAAACAGTTACGGATATGGGGGCGGACAGAGTTACTATTATAATCAGAGTACTGAAAATCCGAAGCTGCAGGCTGCTGCAAATTACATAGCAAACCGCTGTTATGCAGAGGCACTTAATGTTTTAAACGGAATTCCTTTCTCTGAGAGAAGTGCACGCTGGTATTATTACAGTGCCATGGCAAATCAGGGGGCAGGAAATAATATCATCGCAAAAGAGCATGCCGCGCGTGCAGTGGAGATGGAACCAAGCAATTTTGAATACCGGCAGTTCCTGCAGCATTTAGAGTATGGCGGAACATGGTATACGAATATGGGAAGCAGCTATGACAGACCTTATTCGAGTGCGGGTAACTGGTGTCTTAGCATGCTGTTTTTAAATATGCTCTGTAACTGCTGTTGTTTAAGGCCGTTTTAGAAGCGGGATAAAGTCTTGCCACGGAAAAACATAAAATACTGGAACGAAAAATACTGCCGGATTGATGGATCCGGCAGTATTTTTTATTCCAGTATTTTATTGTTAACGGCGGTTTGGATTTGTATATTTTTCCTCACAGTATTTGCAGCGGTATACTTCTTTTTCCGGGTCGGTCAGAATAAAAATCTGATCTAATTCCTGTTCGATTGAAGTGATGCAGCGTGGATTTTTACATTTGATCACGTTTTTGACCTGCTTTGGAAGACGAAGTTCTTTTTTGGAGACAATCTTGTCATTCTGGATCACATTGACGGTAATATTATGGTCAATAAAGCCTAAAATATCAAAGTCGAGTGCATCGATCGGACATTCTACCTTTAAGATGTCTTTTTTCCCCATTTTGCTGCTCTTGGCATTTTTGATGATCGCAACCGGGCAGTCGAGCTGGTCTAATTTCAAATCATGATAAATCTGCAGGCTCATGCCTGCCTGAATATGATCAAGGACAAATCCCTCATGGATTCCACTGATATTTAACATTGTTCTCCTCCTTATTCAACCTTAATTTCAAGCAGCGTTAAGATCAGCGCCATGCGCACATAGACAGCATACTGTGCCTGTTTGAAATAAACAGCTCTCGGATCGTCATCTACTTCTACGGAAATTTCGTTGACACGTGGCAGCGGATGTAATACGATCATGTCTTCTGGAGCAAGCTCCATTTTTGCTTTGGTTAAGATATAGAAATCTTTTAAGCGGACGTAATCCTCCTCATTGAAGAAACGTTCCTTCTGGACTCTGGTCATGTAGAGGACATCAAGCTGTGGGATGGCATCCTCTAAACGCTCAACCTCGGTAAAAGGAATATTATTTGCACGCAGGACATCATCGCGGATATAGCTTGGAATACGCAGTTCTTCCGGTGAGATCAGTACAAATTTAATGCCTGGATAACGGATCAGGGCACTGATCAGGGAATGGACGGTACGGCCAAATTTTAAATCACCGCAGAGTCCGATCGTCATATTGTCAAGACGTCCTTTTAAGGAACGGATGGTAAGTAAATCGGCTAATGTCTGGGTTGGATGCTGATGACCGCCGTCGCCGGCATTGATAACTGGAATTCTTGATTTCTGGGAAGCTACGAGAGGTGCACCTTCTTTTGGATGACGCATTGCGCAGATGTCTGCGTAACAGGAGATAACTCGGATTGTATCGGAAACACTTTCGCCTTTGGATGCGGAACTGGAATCAGCACTGGCGAAACCTAAAACAGAACCGCCAAGATTTAACATGGCAGCTTCAAAACTTAACCGGGTTCGTGTACTTGGTTCATAAAAACAGGTGGCTAATTTTTTGCCTTCACATGCGTGTGCATATTTGTTCGGGTACTTCTCGATATCATTGGCAAGGTCTAAAAGCTTGTCTAATTCATCGACGGAGAAGTCCAATGGGCTCATTAAATGACGCATATAAATCCTCCTTATGTGATGCTGACTTTTTTCAGCATTTTTTCTATCATATAATAATCACCATCTGATTTCAAGAAGAAAAAAATTTACGTTATATTGATAAAATATGCGTCCGTTTTCAGATATTTTCAGACAGGGAAGGTTATATATCAGTAATTGAAAATAAAAATTTCAGGGGGATTCCGAGGTGTTACATCGGATGAGAATGCGCTCAAATAAAAGTCCGGCAGCCATCCACAAGGGAGCATAATCGAGTCGTATGACCCCGTCAATGTTTGTTTTGGCATGACTGTAATCCCAGGGGCACATGCCGTGGCGTTTTAAAAATGTGCCGCTGATGTATTCAAAAGAAAAAATGCCAACGGAATAGATACAGCCGCGAAGAAGTGCCGGAAGATTTTTGATACTGTGGTACAACGGTGCAATTACGGCAGCAGTCCCGTAGATGGGAAACATCCATACGGATGTCCGCCCAATCAGACGTTTATCCTGTTTCAAAAAAGAGCCTGTGGAGGTAAAAAGAATCTCCATGCACCAGCCGGTCAGTCCGCAGACAAAGAAGTTTTTTGTAATCATATTTGCATGTCCCTTTTATATAAAATCATGGTATCAGTATGTCACACGGAATTTAAAAATATGTAACATTTTTCTAAAATAAAAGCGGAAAACTTGTAAAAACAGGCGTTCTGTCATATAATAAAAAAAGTGTATTCTTGAGGAAAGAGAATGCGGTTAGATCAATTACTCAAACATTTTTCATACGAAAGCGTGCAGGGGAGCCACGACCTTATCATTACGGATATCTGTTATCATTCCGGAAAAGTAAAGCGGGGGTCCCTGTTTGTCTGTATAAAGGGGCAGTACACGGATGGACATGATTATATTATGGATGCGGTAAAAGCGGGGGCATTTGCAGTGGTGGTGGATGAAAGCTGTATGGTAAATGTCCGCTGGGAATGTTTCATTTACACAGAACATGGAAAAGTGCGCGTGCATGAACTCGTGCGCAATTACGGTATGGCTGTGATAGGTGTGAAGGATACCAGGCAGGCTCTTGCGCAGATTTCGGCTGCATTTTACGATTACCCGGCAAAAAAGCTTAAGATCATCGGGATCACCGGAACAAAAGGAAAGACGACGACGGCGTTTCTTACGGCAGGAATTTTAAAAGAAGCGGGATACAAGACCGGCATGGTAGGTACGATATGGACATATAACGGGAAAGATGTAAAAAAGGCCGGACATACGACACCGGAATCTAGCGACCTGCAAAGAGAATTAGCGCAGATGGTAAGCAACGGATGTGTGTGCTGTGTGATGGAGGTATCCTCACAGGGAATCAAGATGCAGCGTGTGGAAGGGATTTTTTTTGATATCGGGGTGTTTTTAAACATTGAACCGGATCATATCGGACCGGGAGAACACGCATCATTTGCAGAGTATCTGTACTGTAAAAGCCGGCTGCTTCGGCAGTGTCAGGCAGGAATTGTCAACCGTGATGACCGGAATACGGAAAAAATACTGTTTGGTCATACCTGTGACATAGAAACTTTTTCCGTGCTGGGAGAAAACGGTGTGGATGCCCCGGGACAAAAGGCGGATATCGTGGCAGAAAGGATCACTTTTTCCATGAAAGAAGGAAGGTTATACAGCCACTTTTTTACGGATGGAAAAGAAGAATTCCTATTGCAGATGCCCGGAATTTTTAATGTTTCCAATGCGTTAGCTGCGATCCTTGTGGCACGTCATTTTAAAATAGCACAGGATGTGGTAAAGGATGCACTGCAAAGACAGACTGTGCCGGGGCGGTGTGAAAACGTCAGGATATCAGATAAATTTGTATTTCTGGTCGATTATGCACACAATGAGATGAGCCTGCGCAATCTGCTTGGAACATTGCGGGGCTTTGATCCGGGGCGGCTTGTCGTGATCTTTGGCTGTGGGGGCAACCGCTCAAAATTAAGAAGAGGCAGGATGGGTGAGACAGCGGGAAGACTCGCGGATTTTACGATCCTGACATCCGATAATCCAAGGTGGGAAGATCCGGAACTGATCTTAGATGACATTGAGAGCGGGATAAAGGGTACGAGCGGGGCATACATACGCATTGCTGACCGGAGAGCAGCGGTGGCATATGCATTCGATCATGCCAGGGAGGGCGATATTATCGTCCTCGCAGGAAAAGGGCATGAGGACTATCAGGAGATCGGTGGTGTCCGTTATCCGATGGAGGACAAAGAACTGGTAAAGAAAGCAGCAGAAGGACGTGGCAGATAGAAAGAAAGGCATGGAAATTGGAATGGCAGAATATGCAAATATCATTGTGGATATTTATCAGGGAAAATTAGATAAGACGTTTCAATACCGGGTGCCGGAGAGACTAAAGAGTACAATCGCAGTTGGTATGCTGGTAGCAGTTCCGTTTGGATCAAGAAAAATGCAGGGTTATGTGATCGAGCTGACGGATGTCTGCGAGTATGAGGAAGATAAGATCAAAGAGATCCTTTCGATTGTAAAGGGCGGTGTCCTGATCGAGTCGCAGATGATCGCCCTTGCAGGATGGATGAGGGAAAACTATGGCGGCACCATGAATCATGCCTTAAAGACAGTACTGCCGGTCAAAGAAAAAAAGAAGGCAAAAGAACAGAAAACGATAAGACTTGCACTGCATCCGGTCGAAGCGAAAAATGAGCTTGCGGAATGCGAGAGAAAGCATAAAACGGCAAGGGCAAAACTTCTTGTGGCATTGTTAGAACAGCGGGAGTTAGAGTGGGAGACGGCAACGCAGCAGATGTCTGTTTCCGCGTCCGTGATTCGTGCGATGGAGGAAGCCGGTATTGTAAAAGTGGTGAGTAAGACCGCATACCGCAATCCGGTCGGCGGTCTTGATCCGTGCGGGGAACAAAAGAAGCTGAATGAGGAGCAGCAGAATGTCGTCTCGAAAATTACGATGGAGTACGATGCAGGTGAGCGGAAGACTTACCTGATCAAGGGTGTCACCGGAAGCGGAAAGACGGAAGTCTACATGGAACTGATTGCACATGTGCTTGCGCAGGGAAAACAGGCGATCGTTCTGATCCCGGAGATTGCGCTGACCTATCAGACGGTGCGGCGTTTTTACAACCGTTTTGGTGCACAGGTATCCATCATCAATTCAAAACTTTCGGCCGGGGAGCGGTATGACCAGTTTGAACGCGCAAAAAACGGAGAAATTTCTGTGATGATCGGACCACGTTCGGCACTTTTTACACCATTTCCGGCGCTGGGAATCATCATCATAGACGAGGAGCATGAGGCTTCCTATAAGAGTGAGACCGTGCCAAGATATCACGCGAGAGAAACCGCAATACAGCGGGCAAAAATGACAGATGCGGTCGTGGTGCTGGGCTCCGCGACGCCTTCCCTTGAGAGTTATTATAAGGCAGAAAATGACGAGTACTGCCTGTTGGAATTAAAACACAGGGTACAAAAGCGCCCCATGCCTTTGTGTGAGATCATCGACCTGCGCGAGGAGTTAAGGAGGGGCAACCGCTCGATCTTAAGTGACCGTCTGAGTGAGCTGATGGAGGACCGTCTGAAAAAGGGAGAACAGACGATGCTTTTTATCAACCGGCGCGGTATGGCAGGCTTTGTCTCTTGCAGAGCCTGCGGTCATGTGATAAAATGTCCGCATTGCGATGTTTCACTGAGCCAGCATGGAAGCGGCGCGGCGACACGTCTAGTCTGCCATTACTGCGGATATACGACGATACAGCCCGGTTTGTGTCCGGTCTGTGGCTCTAAGTATATCAGTGGTTTTAAGGCGGGCACGCAGAAAATAGAACAGGTGGTAAAGGCGCGTTTCCCACAGGCGCGTGTGCTCCGGATGGATATGGATACCACCAGAATCAAAGATGGGTATGAGCAGATATTATCCGCATTTTCAAATCACGAGGCAGATATACTGATCGGTACACAGATGATCGTAAAGGGACATGATTTTCCGGGGGTTACGTTAGTGGGTGTGCTTGCGGCAGACCTTTCACTTTATATCAGTGACTATCGTGCGTCAGAGCGGACTTTCCAGCTCCTGACGCAGGCGGCAGGACGTGCCGGCAGAGGTGACATTCCCGGCAATGTCATCATACAGACGTATGATCCGGATCATTACAGTATCACGACTGCAAAAGAGCAGAACTATGAGGCTTTTTACGGGCAGGAGATCGAGTACCGCAAAATGATGCGGTATCCGCCGGTGTGGAACATGCTTTATATTTTGTGCGCGTCGAAAAACGAGGCGGCAGCAAGTGAGGCGGCGGTGGCATTGATGGGGAAAATCGATCAGATAGTGAGAGAAAACAGTGAAAAGATTTTTTCAATCGGGCCGTCAGATGCACCTGTTGCAAAAATTTCCGATGTCTACCGCAAAGTGATCTATGTGAAAACCCGAGAGTATCAGACACTTGTCATATTGAAAGATGGTCTGGAAGCTTTTATAAAAGACAACCGTCTGTATCAGAATGTAGCAGTAGGATTTGACTTTAACCCGGTCAACGGATTTTAAAATTGTAAAATACAAAATGGAGGATAAAAGAATGGCACTTAGAACAATCAGAATACAGGGAGATCCTGTACTTACCAAAAAATGCAGAGAAATCACCGAAATGACACCAAAGATCAAAGAACTGATCGACGATATGCTTGATACCATGTATGAGGCAAACGGAGTCGGACTTGCAGGACCACAGGTCGGTGTTTTAAAAAGAATCGTAGTCATCGATATCGGGGAAGGCCCGGTTGTTATGATCAATCCGGTGATTCTGGAAAAGTCAGGCGAGCAGACCGGGGATGAGGGCTGTTTAAGTCTTCCGGGAAAAGCAGGTACCGTTACAAGACCGAATTATGTGAAGGCACACGCGTTTGATGAAAATATGGAAGAATATGAGATCGAGGGGACCGAGCTTATGGCACGTGCAATCTGTCATGAGTTAGACCACCTTGACGGACATATGTACACGGAGATCGTAGAAGGACCGTTACATGATGTAACTTATGATGATCCGGAGGAATAAACAATGAGAGTAATTTTCATGGGAACACCGGATTTTTCGGTGGGGACATTAGAAGAGATCATAAAAGCCGGTCATGAGGTTGTGCTGGTTGTCTCACAGCCGGATAAAGCGGTGGGAAGAAGTAAGGCATTAAAATATACGCCGGTGAAGGAATGTGCCATCGCACACGGCATTGAGGTCTATCAGCCGGAGCGTGTCAGGGACAGCGCATGTATCGAGTATCTGAAATCGTTCCATGCAGATATCATGATCGTGGTGGCTTTTGGACAGATTATACCAAAGGCAGTGTTAGACATGCCAAAATATGGATGTGTGAATGTACATGCATCGCTACTGCCAAAATATCGTGGCGCAGCACCGATCCAGTGGGCTGTCATCAACGGCGATCCGTATACCGGAGTGTCCACACAGCGCATGGACGAAGGTGTTGATACGGGAGATATCATTTTAGAAGAAAAAGTGGAGATCCGGCCGGATGAGACAGGTGGAAGTTTATTTGACCGCCTTGCAGAGGTTGGAGCAGAACTCTGCGTAAAGACGATCGAAGCAATCGAAAATGGAACGGCTGTTTACACACCACAGGATAACAGTAAAGCCACACATACAGCAAAGATCCATAAAGAGTTGGGAAGTATTGACTGGACGAAGAGTGCGAAAGAGATCGAATGTCTGATCCGCGGTTTAAATCCGTGGCCAAGTGCATATACGAGACTTGACGGAAAGACACTTAAGATATGGAGGGCAAATGTGCTGCCGGATGAAAAGAAAGCGGCTCCGGGATGCATCATAAAAGCGGAAAAGGGAAGTTTTCTGGTACAGACAGGAGACGGTGTCTTAGAGCTTCTTGAGGTACAGTTAGAAGGAAAAAAACGTATGACCACGGATGCATTTTTAAATGGCTATACGGTGGAAGAGGGAACTTATTTTACACGTGGTTAATGAATGGAGGTAACCTGATATGCCTTATTACTATTATGGTTTTGATCCGACTTATGTTTTGGTTCTGATCGGCGCAGTGATCTGCCTGATCGCATCTGCAAGAGTAAAGAGTACTTTCAATAAATATTCCCAGTACCGCAGTATGAGCGGTATGACCGGGGCACAGGCGGCGGAACGTATTTTAAATTCAGCCGGTATCTATGATGTGACGGTCTGCCATATATCGGGAAGTCTGACCGATCACTACAATCCGTCAAAAAAGACACTGAATCTGTCTGACTCCGTATACGGAAGCAATTCTGTCGCAGCGATCGGTGTTGCAGCGCACGAGTGTGGACATGCGATCCAGCATCAGAAAAACTATGTGCCGCTGACACTCCGCACGGCGATCGTTCCGGTTGCAAACATTGGATCTACACTTGCATGGCCGTTAATTCTGATCGGTCTGTTTTTTAACCGCTCAACCGGTGCAATGCTGATCAATCTTGGAATCTTATGTTTTTCATTTGCAGTATTATTCCAGCTTGTCACTCTTCCGGTAGAGTTTAATGCTTCACGCCGGGCACTCCATATTTTAGGTGAGCAGGGAATTTTATCAGACAGTGAACTGCCTTATACCAGAAAAGTATTGAAGGCTGCGGCATTGACCTATGTTGCAAGTGCTGCGGCAGCAATCTTACAGCTGTTAAGGCTGGTTCTTTTATTTGGAGGACGTAATCGTGATGACTGATACCGTAAATACAAGAAGACTTGCACTTGATGTTCTGCTTGAGGTGACGGAACATGGGGCATACAGCAATCAGGTGCTCCGTGCCGTGCTCGAAAAATATCAGTATATGGAAAAATATGAGCGGGCGTTTCTGACAAGACTGGTGGAGGGAACGATCCAGTACATGATCGAACTTGATTATGTGATCGACCAGTTCTCAAAAGTGAAAGTGAAAAAAATGAAACCGGTCATCCGCAATATTTTAAGAATGGGTGTGTATCAGATACAGTATATGGATTCCGTACCGGATTCGGCAGCCTGCAATGAGGCGGTAAAACTGGCAAGAAAAAGCGGTTTTTCCACACTGAGCGGTTTTGTGAACGGAGTGCTTCGAAATATTGCAAGAAACAGTGCAAGAAACAGTGGTTCCATCCGGTATCCGGATGAAGAAAAGGAGCCGGTTCTGGCGTTAAGTGTGCGTTATTCCATGCCGGAGTGGATTGTGGAAGAATGGCTTAACGCCTATGGCATGGAGCAGACAAAGGCAATTTTAGATGCTTTTTCAAAGGAAGCACCGATTACGATCCGTACCAATGTGACCAAAATTACGCCGGATGCGTTAAAGGAACAGTTAAAAGCCGAAGGCGTGACGGTGCAGACGTTAGAAGAACTTTCTTATGCCGGACTGCCATATACGGATGCATATCACTATGCATTTGCAATTTCAGGTTTTGATCATCTGATGGCACTTCCATCATTTCAGGACGGTCTTTTTTATGTGCAGGATATCAGTTCCATGATGGTGGCTGAGGCCGCAGCACCGGAGAAAAGCGCACATGTGATCGATGTCTGTGCGGCTCCCGGAGGCAAGAGCATTCATCTTGCGGAGATGCTGGACGGCACCGGAAGTGTGGAGTCGCGTGACCTGACAGGGTATAAGACCGGACTGATCGAGGAAAATATCAGCCGTTACCAGATAAAAAATATGACGACAAAAGTGTGGGATGCCACGGTGCCGGACGAGAGTGCAGAAGATACAGCGGACGTGCTGGTCGCAGATCTGCCATGCTCCGGTCTGGGGGTTCTGCGCAAAAAGACAGACATCCGCTATAAAATGAGCCGGGGGCAGCAGGAAGAGTTAGAAGCACTTCAGCGTCGGATTCTAGATACGGTCTGTTCTTATGTCAAAAAGGACGGGATCATGGTATATTCTACCTGTACGATCAACCCGGGAGAAAATCAGGAGAATGTCGCGTGGTTTTTAGGAAAACATCCTGAATTTGAACTGCTTGATATGGAACAGATTTATCCGGGAACACAGGTGGGAGATGGATTTTTCTACGCCAGATTAAGACGTATCTCATAGCCACCCGGAAAGAAAATGGAAAAGAGGAAATTATGCAGCAGGAAAAAACAGATATCAAATCCATGAATCTGGAAGAACTAAAATCATATATGGAATCTATCGGAGAAAAACCGTTTCGTGCCAAACAGCTGTATCAGTGGATGCATGAAAAACAGGCAGCATCTTTCGATGAAATGACAAATCTGTCAAAATCCCTTCAGGAAAAACTGAAAAATGAATGCCGCTTTGTAAGTTTAAAGCAGGAGGCGGTACAGATCTCAAAGATAGACGGTACCAGAAAATATCTGTTTGCATTAGATGACGGAAACGTGATCGAGAGCGTTCTGATGCGATATAAACATGGCAATTCAGTCTGCATTTCCTCGCAGGTCGGCTGCCGGATGGGCTGCCGGTTCTGTGCATCCACGTTAGACGGACTGGTGCGGGGACTGACGCCGTCAGAGATGTTAGACCAGATATACCGGATCACAAGAGATACCGGGGAGAGGGTTGCAAATGTTGTTGTGATGGGAACCGGAGAACCGATGGATAATTTTGACAATCTGCTCAAATTCATCGAACTTCTGACAGATGAAAACGGACTGAACATCAGCCAGCGGAATGTGACGGTGTCAACCTGCGGTATTGTTCCGAAAATGCGGGAACTGGCGGATAAAAAACTGCAGATCACGCTGGCACTTTCGCTGCATGCATCTTCGCAGGAAAAGAGACTTGAACTGATGCCGGTTGCCAATAAATATGAGATACATGAAGTAATTGAGGCATGTCGTTATTATTTTGAACAGACAGGAAGGCGTGTCACATTTGAATATAGTTTAGTCGGTGGTGTCAATGATACCGATGAGGATGTAAGAAGGCTTGCAGACCTGATTCATGGCATGAATTGTCATGTAAACCTGATCCCGGTCAATCCGATCAAAGAGCGTTCATATGTGCAGCCGGATCATGAAGCAATTCTTAATTTTAAAAATAGGCTTGAAAAAAATGCGATTAACGTTACAATTAGAAGGGAAATGGGCAGGGATATAGACGGTGCATGCGGACAGCTGCGCAAACGTTATATCAGCCATGCAGAAAGGTAGGAAGTAGAGAAGATGAAGACGTTTTCCATGACGCACATCGGGCAGCGACGGGAAATGAATCAGGATTATATGTTTACATCAGAGACCGCTGTGGGAAATCTGCCGAATCTTTTTTTAGTAGCGGATGGAATGGGTGGTCACGCTGCAGGTGATTATGCTTCCAGGTTTACAGTTGAGAAACTTGTGGAACTGATTGGTAAATCGGGTGAAAAAGAACCGGTGGCGATTATGAAGAGTGCTGTTTCCATGACGAACAGTCTGCTTTTGACAGAGGCACAGGCAGATCCGGCCAAAAATGGAATGGGTACAACGATCGTTGCTGCAACGGTGATCGGGAATACACTCTATGCCGCAAATGTTGGAGACAGCAGGCTGTATGTGATCAATCAGGAAGATATTACACAGATTACAAGGGATCATTCTCTGGTTGAGGAAATGGTTCGTTTAGGTGAAGTGAGAAAAGAAGATGCGAAAGATCATCCGGATAAAAATATCATTACACGGGCAGTCGGTGTATTGCCGGAGGTGACAGCTGATTTCTTTGAGATCAGTTTAAAACCTGGGGATGAGATTTTGATGTGTTCCGACGGACTGACAAATATGATTGAAGATGATGAGATCCGGCATATTGTGTTGGGACAGAGGGACATTGTTGAGAAAGCAGAGAAGCTGATTGAGACTGCCAATCGAAATGGTGGTAAGGATAATATTACGGTTGTATTGATAGAACCATTTTCTGATGAGGTGAAAGAATGTTGACAGAAGGTATGTACATAGCAGACCGCTATGAAATTTTAGGTAAAGTTGGCGCTGGCGGAATGTCAGATGTATATAAAGCAAAAGATCTTACACTGGGAAGATTTGTAGCAATCAAGGTATTAAAGGCAGAATTTTCCGAGGATATTAATTTCGTAACGAAATTCCGTTCCGAGGCACAGGCAGCTGCAGGGTTAGAGCACCCGAATATTGTAAATATTTATGATGTCGGCAGTGAGAATGGCCTGCATTATATCGTGATGGAATATGTGGAAGGAATCACATTAAAGACCTACATTGAGAAAAAAGGACAGCTTTCTTTTAAGGAGGCAGTCAGCATCGCAATTCAGGTGGGCAGAGGTATTGAAGCCGCCCATAATAAAAATATCGTGCATCGTGATATCAAACCGCAGAATATCATGATCTCCACAGAGGGAAAAGTAAAAGTAACAGATTTTGGTATTGCGCGGGCAGCAACATCAAATACGATCAGTTCGGATGTGATGGGATCCGTACATTATTCTTCTCCGGAACAGGCGAGAAATGGATTTGTGGATGGCAAGAGTGATATCTATTCACTGGGTATCGTGATGTATGAGATGGTAACAGGCCGTGTTCCGTTTGACGGGGATACGACGGTCGCAGTTGCAATCCAGCATCTGCAGGAAGAAATAGTACCGCCAAGTGTTTATGCACCAAATCTTCCAATCAGTATGGAAAAGATCATCTTAAAATGTACACAGAAAAACCCTGACAGAAGATATGCTTCCATGACAGCACTTTTGGCAGATCTGCGGAAAGCACTGATCAGCCCGAATGAAGATTTTGTTGTGATGGTACCGCTTGCAAATCAGGATAAGACGAGAGTAATCGGAGCAGATGATTTAAATCAGATCAAGAAACAGACTGCAAACGTCTATATAGATCCGGCGTCGATCAAAATACAGGAGCCGGTGATCGATGATGATGACGAGGACGACGATGATGATATTGAGGACGAGGATGGCGATATCAATCCGAAGATGGAAAAGGCAATCACGATCATGGGAATCGCAGCAGGTGTAGTGATCATTATCATCATTATTTACCTGTGCATCACGTTAGCCGGGGGTATGAAGTCTAACAAGAACAATTCTTCGAATACAGAAACAACAAAAACGGAAACACAGACGGGAGACAGTCAGAGTACCCAGATCAAGGACGGTGTAGTAGTACCTTCCCTGACAGGAAAAACCATGGATCAGGCAAAACAGGAGTTAAACGGAACCGGACTCGGCATCAGACAGGCTGGAACCGCATCCTCTGATACCGTAGAAAAGGGACAGATCATAAGCCAGGATCCGGCAGATGGTAAGACTGTTGAAAAGAATACAACGATCGAAGTTATCATCAGCAGCGGATCTGCCGCCGGAACCAGTGAGAATACGGTCGAAATACCAAACGTTGTGGGACAGAGTGAAACTGATGCCAGTGCGGCATTGACGGCAAAGGGATTTCAGGTCACAAAGACAACTTCCTACAGTTCCTCCGTTGCGGAAGGATATGTAATTTCCCAGACACCAAATGGGGATACCCAGGGAAAAGAGGGCGATACGATCACACTTGAGATCAGCCTTGGCTCAGAGAAGATTACAGTACCTGATGTATCGACAAGCTATAAGTCAGAGGAACAGGCGAAAGAACTTTTATCACAGTTTAATGTTTCAACGGTCACAAAATACAGTGATACGGATGCCGGAATCGTAATCGGACAGTCACTTGCGGTGGGAACACAGGCAGATCCGGGAGCATCCATCACGATCACAGTCAGTCTTGGACCGGAACCGGCACAGCAGATCACCACAAAGACTTATAAGCTGAATGTCAGCCTGCAGCTTCCATCAGATACATCGAATATCTCCGGTGCAGACATTGTTTTATATGATGATCAGGGCAATGTTTTACAGACCTGGTACGGCAAAACGATTGCAGATTTTGGTACTGGCGGACTGATTCTGACAAAGACCGGTATTCTTTCGGACAGTGGTAAAATCGTAGTTACCTGGCTGGACTTAAACGGAAATGATTTAAAAGATCAGACAATTGATGTACAGTTTCAGGAAGAATAAAAACAATAGGAATATTTATGCGGGGAAAGATTATCAAAGGAATTTCCGGATTCTACTACATTCATGCAGCGGGATCCGGAATTTATGAGTGTAAGGCAAAAGGCATATTCCGAAATCAGAATATCAAGCCACTGGTGGGGGACAATGTCGAGATTGCTGTGTTAGATGAGGAACATAAAAAAGGAAATATTGAAAAGATCCTGCCGAGGGAAAATGAGCTGATTCGTCCTGCGGTTGCAAATATCGATCTTGCGCTGATCATTTTTGCGGCGGCAAAACCACAGCCTAATTTTAATCTGTTAGACCGTTTCCTTGTTATGATGGAATATCAGAATGTACCGGTTGCAATCTGTTTTAACAAAACAGATCTGGTTACGGAGGAGGAACTGCATGCGTTTGCAGACATCTATGCGGCGTGCGGCTACCAGACACTCTATGTCAGTGCAAAAGAGGAAAAGGGTGTGGACGCACTGTTAGAACTTTTGAAAGGAAAAACAGCGGCGGTGGCTGGACCATCGGGAGTTGGCAAATCTTCTCTTGTGAACCGCCTGCAGCCGAACATCACCATGCAGACAGGGGAAGTCAGCCGCAAGATCGAGCGCGGAAGACATACCACACGTCATTCTGAAATCATACCGATCGGCGGGGATACTTATATTATGGATACACCGGGATTCTCCACACTTTACATTCCGGGAATGGAAAAAGAAGACTTAAAAGGGTTTTATCCGGAATTCCGGAAATGGGAACCATATTGCAGATTTCAGGGATGTAATCATATCAGTGAGCCGGACTGCGGTGTAAGACAGGGGTTAGAAGAAGGAAGTATCAGTTTGCTGCGGTATGAAAACTATAAATTGCTGTATGAGGAATTAAAGGCTGTCCGAAAGTATTAAAATAAAGGACTAAGATTACGGAGGAAAGAATGAACTGTTTATCGCCATCTATATTATCGGCTGATTTCAGCCGTCTTGGAGAACAGATAAAAGAGCTTGATGAAGCCGGGGCACAGTATGTCCATATTGATGTTATGGACGGAGTGTTTGTTCCGAGTATTTCATTTGGAATGCCGGTCATCCGTGCTATAAGAGCATGTACAGACCGTATTTTTGATGTTCATCTGATGATTGAGGAACCGGGACGCTATATTGATGAGTTTGCCGAGGCTGGTGCAGATCTTATCACTGTTCATGCAGAGAGCTGCAGACATCTTGACCGTACTATTGAAAAAATCAAAGAAAAAGGACTTTTAGCAGGTGTTGCCATCAATCCTGCAACACCAGTTTCTGCAATATCCTGTGTCCTTGAAAAAGTGGATATGGTTCTTGTTATGACGGTAAATCCGGGATTCGGAGGACAGAAACTGATTCCCTATACGGTGGAGAAAGTCCGTGAATTAAGAAAAATCGTGGATGAGAAGGGATTAAAAACGGACATTGAAGTAGATGGCGGCGTAAATCTGTCAAACGTGGAAGAATTGATGGATGCAGGAGCAAATATTATTGTTGCTGGCAGTGCAATTTTTTCCGGAGATGTGACCGAGAATACGATTCGTTTCTTAAATATTATTAATGAATGATGGGAGCCGATGGATGAAACATTTTTTTATCATAGCGGGTGGAAAAATTGAAGATGCATTTGCGATAGAGGTTTTAAAAGGCTTTGCTGAAAAAACAGTGATCGCTGCAGATTCCGGTATGGAATTTTTGCGGAGAAATGAAATTGTTCCACAGGTCATTATCGGCGATTTTGATTCGGTAAGCAAAGAGACACTGGAATGGTTTCAGAAAAAAGAAGGGATCGTCTGGCACAGATTGAATCCTCAAAAGGATGACACAGATACAGAATTTGCGCTGCGTCTTGCAATTTCCATGGGAGCGGAGTGCATCACAGTGCTTGGTGGTACCGGTTCAAGGTTAGATCATGTGCTGGGGAATATTGAACTTCTGGGCATAGGGTTAGAGCTGGGAGTTGAAATTGAACTGCTGGATGCAAATAACCGTATCCGTATGACAGATCACGGCATGGTACTAAAAAAAGAGGAACAGTTTGGAAAATATGTTTCCCTGATTCCGTATACCGCGCAGGTAGAGCATCTGTATCTTGCGGGATTTAAATATCCGCTTGCCGATTATTGCTTAAAGGGTTTCTGTTCAATTGGTGTGAGTAATGAGATAACTGAAGAACAGGCAGAAATTACATTTGAAAATGGAATATTGATCGTCATTGAATCGCGGGATGATGCGGCAATGGCGGATGAATCATAGAAAAAGACGGAATCAGCCAATTTTTATGGCGGGTTCCGTCTTTTTGCAAAACAGTTATTGTTTTCGGCAGCCAGTGTGGTAGTCAGCGGAGGATTGGTTCTTCTGCTTTACAGGTATATCGGGCTTACAGGTGCAGCAAGGGAAAAACTCTGACGGAGAATGGAGTTCCAGTTGCTTTTCTGATATAGAAATCGTACAACAATTACCGTTTGCTTTTCTTTATCAATAGTGTAAAAGGCAAGGTAATTATTGATTATAATAAAACGAATTTCCCAACTCGCCAGAACGGGGTCATCTACAAGATAATATTTTTCGGGCATATCCGAGAGTGAGTTGATTTGTTTTGTAGCTGCATCAAGCAGATGCTCGGCTGCGGTGGGGTTCTTCAGTGTAAATTCGATGTAGTCAGCGGCACGCAGGATATCACGTTCTGCGGTAGCTGTGATGTGGATGCTATAACTCATCTGCGACGTTTGCTCCGAATATCAGCCATTGCTTCAGAGAATGGTCGTGTGTTGTCAGAGGCAATATCATTCATACCCTCTTTAATCTGGCTATATAATTCAAAGCGACTGGTTAATTCTTCGTAGGCTTCAATGCTCATAACGGCAAGGTCACCTTTTCCATAAATGATGACCAAGAAATATGCTTCTGGGTCATTTCATTTACCCTATGGCGGGGAGGATTTTTCTTGAATATTAGCACTAGCCATGTTAATATACTATTTGTCATATGGTGGCTTCTTTTATTTAATAAAGGGAGCAAATAAGAATATGGGAGTTGATTTAAAAGAGATTTAGGTCTAAATCTAAGCCAACGAAAAAAAGATGGTAAATATAGAGCATGTTTTATAACGGCTAGTGGAAAAAGAGTAGACAGGATATTTGATAATGTAAAAGAAGCCAAACAATGGAATGGATTTAAAGAAAACAACAAGAGACCTAATACGGTTAGAAATGGAAACTACCCAAAACTAAAAAAAAGAAATAGAACCATTTGCAACACGATTTCTGGAAAGTGCATCAGGAGAGTATGCAAAAAGTTATAAAATGCTATCACAAATGATGGGACATAGCTCAATAAAAATCACATTAGATTTATATAGTCACTTGACCGAAGAGACAGTGAAAACCGAGATAGATAAGTTTTCCAATTATATGGATAGAATGGTTTTTGCATAAGTTCATAAAAGGTCATAAAAGGAATATATAAAAATGGGGGACAAGATGGGGGACAACCTCATGGAAAGTCCTTGAAACACTAGAAAAATAAGAAAGAAGGAAAATAAAATGAAACTTGGAATCGTCGGACTCCCAAATGTCGGAAAGTCTACATTATTTAATTCACTTACGAAGGCAGGCGCACTTTCGGCGAATTATCCATTCGCTACGATCGATCCGAATGTGGGAATTGTATCCGTGCCGGATGAGAGAATTGTAAAGCTTGGTGAACTCTACCACACGAAAAAAGTTACACCAGCAACGATTGAATTTGTTGATATTGCAGGACTTGTAAAGGGAGCAAGCAAGGGAGAGGGATTAGGAAACCAGTTCCTGGCAAATATTCGTGAAGTAGATGCAATTGTTCATGTAGTACGCTGTTTTGAGGATACAAACATTATCCATGTAGATGGTTCCATTGACCCGGCAAGAGATATTGAGACAATCAATCTTGAACTCATTTTCTCTGATATTGAAATCCTTGACAGAAGAATTGCAAAGATCGCAAAGCAGGCAAGAATGGATAAGACGCTGGCGAAAGAACTTGAACTTGTAGAGGCAGTAAAGAAGCATCTTGAAGATGGCAGGATGGCAAGAACGTTTGAAGTACCGGACGATGATGATGCACAGATCTGGTTTAAGGGATACAACCTTCTTACAGCAAAACCTACGATCTATGCGGCAAACGTGGCAGAGGATGATCTTGCAGATGACGGAGCATCGAATCCGCACGTTGCGAAAGTCAGAGAGATGGCGAAAGAAGAAGGCGCAGAAGTATTCGTAATCTGTGCGCAGATAGAGCAGGAACTTGCAGAGCTTGATGAGGATGAGAAAAAAGAATATCTTGAGGATCTCGGTGTTGAGTCAAGCGGACTTGACAAGCTTGTAGCTGCAAGCTATTCACTTCTTGGACTGATATCATTCCTCACTGCCGGGGAAGATGAGTGCCGTGCATGGACGATCAAAAAAGGCACAAAAGCTCCACAGGCAGCAGGAAAGATCCACACGGATTTTGAACGTGGATTTATCAAGGCTGAGGTTGTAAACTATCAGGATCTATTAGATAATGGAAGTCTTTCCGCAGCGCGTGAAAAAGGAATCGTCGGAATGGAAGGAAAGGATTATGTGGTCAAAGACGGAGATGTAATCTTATTCCGCTTTAATGTATAAAAAATAGTCTAAAAATATACCGGGACGCATATGGTTTTCTAAATGAACGGATTTGGAAGACTATATGCGTTTTTGTGAATTTCAGAAAAAAGAAGTGATCAATGTCTGTGACTGCAAGTGTCTTGGAAATGTCTGTGATCTGGAGTTTGATGAGCATGACGGATGTATCCGGACGATTATTGTTCCTGGACCGGCAAAGTTTTTTGGATGTGTGGGAAGAGAATTTGAACTGCATATTCCATGGTGCAAAATCGTAAAAATCGGACCCGATATCATATTGGTTGATATAGAAGAAAAAGAAGTTCGTAAGAAAATACAGTAAAACGAAAATATTTCGAAACTTTTCGTTGAAATAACCAAAAACAGGTGGACATAACAGGGAAAATTATGTTGACAATTACAAAAACAATGGATATACTTTTAATAAATGGGGTCTGTGCATAGGAGGTAGCTTATGAAGTGTCCGTTTTGCAGCAGTGAGAATACGAGAGTCATTGATTCAAGACCGGCAGACGATAACAATTCGATTCGCCGCAGACGGTTATGCGATGAATGTGGGAAGCGCTTCACAACATATGAGAAGGTTGAAACGATACCGCTTATCGTGATTAAAAAGGACAATAACAGGGAGCAGTATGACCGTTCCAAAATTGAAGCAGGGGTACTGCGGGCATGTCATAAGAGACCAATTTCTGTCAATCAGATCAATCAGTTAGTCGATGAGGTTGAGACGGAAATATTTAATCGTGAGGAGAAGGAGATCCCGAGCAGTCTGATCGGAGAACTTGTGATGGATAAGCTGAAAGATCTCGAGGCAGTTGCATATGTAAGGTTTGCTTCGGTATATCGTGAGTTTAAAGATGTGAATACATTTATGAGCGAATTGAAAAAGATGTTAGACAAGTAACGGAACGCTAAAATTATGCTAAAGTATTTACAAAGGCAGACCGATATAGTTTTTGCCAAGAAGAAGATGCAGATGGATGGGATTGGGTGGTATGAATATTTCAGGTATCCGTATACAGGCGGGGTTTTATGATTACAATACCATAAAGAATACTCAGATTCAGGAAGAAAGTGTACCAAATGTCATAGATACGGCGGGGGAAGATACCCGTGTGGCTGAGGTTACAGAGAGTGAGAGGGATAACAAGCCGGATCATGGTGCCACAGAGTATGCGAAACAATATCAGCCGGATGTAGAGTATGATCTGAAAGGAATCGCGAGCGATATTACGAGTCTGGATGTTGAGAAAGCTATCTCCGATATGAAGAAGGATCAGGTGTTACAGCAGTATCAGTTTTTTGTTGGAGAGCGTATGAGCCAGACCGGATTATTATATATTCGTCCGAATGAGAATTTCTCATTGTAAACAGAACATTGATAATGAAAAGGGGATTGCCTGTGGGTGATTCTCTTTTTTACTGGATATTTTTTGGAAAGTATAGTACACTGTACTTTGTATGAAAATTTACATGAAAAAATATGTATGCAGACCAAATTTGCAGGCAAATAAAAATATACATACAAACCCAAATTTGTATGAAAATGAGGATAAGAAAATATGATGGAAAAGTTCTATCCGGATGAGTATCTGGATTCAACCTACGAGATAGATTTTGATGAATTGTATGCACAGGGGTATCGCGGTGTGATTTTTGATATAGACAACACACTGGTGCGGCATGGAGCACCGGCAGATGAGCGTGCATGTGCACTGTTTGCACATTTAAAAGAACTGGGATTTGCGTGTATGCTGTTGTCAAACAACAAGGAACCGCGTGTGAAAATGTTTAATGATGCAGTTAATGTTTCTTATATCTATAAGGCGGGCAAACCGAATCCAGCAAATTATAAAAAGGCGATGGAGGAACTGGGGACAGATACCGGCAATACCATTTTTGTCGGAGATCAGATTTTTACGGATGTATATGGTGCAAAGCGTGCCGGTATCCGCTCGATCCTGGTAAAACCGATTCATCCGAAAGAGGAGATACAGATCGTGTTAAAACGGTATCTGGAAAAGATCGTGCTGTATTTCTACAGAAGAGATCTGGAAAAAAATAAAGAAAAACAATAGACAGCATATTTTTGGGCAGCGCTTTTGTTATGGATAAAATGCTCATTTAAGAGTAAATAAAATAGAAAGAAATGAGGAAAAAAATGAAAATTGCGATTGGAAATGATCATGCAGCAACAGAGTTAAAATTTGTCATCATGGATTATTTGAAAGAATTAGGTCATGAGGTCATTAATTTTGGAACAGATACCTTAGACAGCTGCAATTATCCGGAGTACGGTGAAAAAGTCGGACGTGCTGTTGTGGCAGGGGAGGCAGACTGCGGAGTGCTGATCTGCGGAACCGGAGTTGGTATTTCGATTGCTGCGAATAAAGTAAAGGGAGTACGTGCGGCTGTATGTTCTGACTGTGCAACTGCAAGACTTGTCAAAGAGCATAATAATGCAAACATTATTGCATTCGGTGCAAGAATCGTAGGAACAGAGCTTGCAAAAGACATCGTAAAAGCATATTTAGATGCAGAGTTTTCAGGCGGAAGACACCAGACGAGAATTGATCTGATCCATGAGATTGAGGAGCGAAATGAATAAATCCGCAGTTTTTTTGTCAATTTGATGGAGCAAAACGAAAAAAAGCTTGAAATGTACAGGCATTTATTATAAAATAGAAAAATCAGAGAGTCCAAAACTCGGGCGTATGTTTAAGGAGGAAGTTACATGATTTCAGCAGGAGATTTCAGAAATGGTATTACCATCGAGTTAGAGGGTAACATTTACCAGATCATTGAATTCCAGCACGTTAAACCAGGTAAAGGTGCAGCGTTTGTTAGAACTAAGTTAAAAAATATTAAGAGTGGCGGTGTTGTTGAGAAAACATTCCGTCCTACAGAGAAATGCCCACAGGCACGTATTGACAGAAAAGATTATCAGTATCTGTATGCAGATGGTGATTTATTCTACTTTATGGATGTTGAGACATATGACCAGATCGCTTTATCCAAAGACGATATCGGTGATGCCTTAAAGTTCGTAAAAGAGAACGAAATGGTTAAAATGTGCTCCCACAACGGAAGCGTATTCGCAGTAGAGCCACCTCTGTTCGTAGAGTTAAGAATTACTGACACAGAGCCAGGATTCAAAGGCGATACAGCAACAGGTGCTACAAAACCGGCAGTTGTTGAGACTGGTGCAACTGTATCTGTTCCATTATTCGTTGAGCAGGATGATGTGATCAAGATCGATACAAGAACAGGTGAGTACTTATCCAGAGTTTAATGGGTGCGAGTGCTGATTTGGCATAGAAGACCCCGGAAGCGTTTTGTTTCCGGGGTTTTTTCGTCTAGTACATCGTTTCGTAAATAACTATACCAATCCGCAGGCAAGTGAATGGTGTAGTTATTTTGAAAACGATGTACTAGTATAGTACTCTATCAGGATTAAGGTGGACAGGAGAGAGTCATGAAGAAAATTGCACTGATTATGGATGGCTGGAAAAGGTGGTTTACTTTTGCATGGCCGGCAGGAATTCTTCAGAGAATCAGACAGACCGGCGAGGAAGTGAGTCTGTACATCTTTAACAGTTCGGGCGGATGGAGCTGCGATGAGGAGTATAATACCGGTGAGTATAATATATACCGGCTTCCGGATCTGCGTGAGTTTGACGGAATCATTCTTGATCTCAATAACATTGGCTATCCGGAGGTGTGGGAAGATGTGATACGGCGGGCAAAAGAGTCCGGTGTACCGGTCATTTCCATTGCAAATGAGATTGAAGATTTTTATTATGTCGGAATCAACAATGAAAAAGCAATGCGGATGATGATTGAACACCTTTATGAGAAACACGGATGTAAAAAATACTGGTTTGTCATGGGCCCGGAAGATAATTATGAGAATGTAAAAAGAATTGATGCCTTAAGGGCATATATGGATGAAAAGCAGCTTACATATTCGGAGTCTGATTTTTATTGTGAGAGCTTTGAATATCAGTGCGGAGTCAACGGATTTGAAAAATTGCTTGAAACACACGATAAAGGCAGGCTGCCACAGGCGATTATCTGTGGAAATGATAATATTGCAGTTGGCGTGTGCGAGGCAGCCACGGCGCACGGATACCAGGTGCCGAAAGATTTTTGTGTGACAGGTTTTGATAATTTTGACAAAGCGGCATATTATGAACCGAGGATTTCCACAATCAGTCATATCCGGGAAAATGTCGGAATCGCATGTGTAGATCTGTTTCTTCACATCTGGAAAGGGGAAAAACCGGACCGGTTTTATTATACGGATACAGAAGGCATTTTCTGGGACAGCTGTGGCTGTATGCCGGGAGAAGTGCCGGATCAGGCAGAATATTTAAAAGGGCAGGTCATGTATGGAATTGAGACAGCACGGTTTGAGGATGAAGTATTTTCCCTGGAATACGAGCTTCTCAAATGCAATACAGTCCGTGAGATGATGTATTGTATTCCACAATGTATCCCGTCTTTAAAGTGTGATGCGATGTATTTGATACTGGATTCACATATGGATACGTATAAGGAACAGGTGAAAACACATCGGAGCCTCAGCTTTTTTGAGGAGGAAGATTTTCATGTGGAGGGCTATCCGAAATGCATGCAGGTAAAGTTTGCATATAAAAATGGTAAAATGCTGGATACAGACCAGATGGAGATCGAAGGTATTTTTCCATTTTTTGAACCACAAAAGGGCGGAACGGATTTTCTGTTTCTGCCAATGCATTTCAGAAACCGTACAGTCGGGTATTTTGTTATTGAAAATGCAGTTTATCTGATGGAAAAACAATATCTGTTCCAGGTGATAAAAACACTGACCAATGCGATGGAAAATCTCCATAAAAAAGAAAAATTAGAGCATATGAACCAGATCCTTTCCGATCTTTATGTCAGGGATTCTGTGACGGGACTTTATAACCGCATGGGATACCAGAAGTTGTCGATAAGTTACTTCACGATTATGCGCGAGAAAAAAATGCCTGTGTTAGTGATGTTTATCGATTTAGACCGGTTGAAATACATTAACGATACTTTTGGACATGAGTATGGGGATTTTGCAATCGTTTCCATTGCAAAAGCGATGTTGAAACACTGTGATGCAGATGCAATCGCAGCGCGGACAGGCGGCGATGAGTTTATTGTATTAGAGGGCGCAAAGGACGAGGAATCCGGCAGGGTATTAGCACAGAAGATCCGGACGGAATTGAGTAAGACACAGAGAGCAATGCAGCTCCCTTTTGATTTGAGCGCAAGTATCGGTGCTGTAGTCGCACATCCCGGGGAAGAAAACGTGTTAGAGAGTTATGTAAAACGGGCTGAGATGCTGATGTATGAGGAAAAAGCGGAGAAAAAAGTAAGCAGGGACAGTTAACAGATGAGAAAATTTTTGCGTGGCAGACTGCAGGGATATGGCAGGGCATACCGGTTGAATCTGAAAGATACCGGATGGGGAATGAAATTGGTGGTGCTTGTGATCACGGGATTTTTCTGCGGTGCACTGGCATCTGAATATTTTGGAACGAAACTGATTTTTTTCGTTGGAGGAGTGATCTTAGGCGATATGCTGTTCGCGGGGGCAGCATGTCTGTTTTCGCGCATCGGCGACCGCATCTGGCATCGCAATATTGAGAGTTTTTTGTATGGGATTGCGGGATTTTTGATATTTGTCTGCTGCTGTGTATATGGAAGTGTTGGCAATGAACATATGGTCAGCACTTTTTTTGCTGCATTGATTTATTTTTTGCTGCTGTTATCGGGAAGATTTATCTGGGCATGGCTTGTGAAACGACGGCATACACTGTTTAGTGGAATCCACTTTGCAGCGGGCTGCATTGTCTGGTGCGCATTTTTGGCATTTTTGTTTGGACAGGGATTTTCGGACAGGTATATTTCGGATTATCTCGAAAAAAATATCTATGTGACACAGGCAGGTGAGGTGGCAGGATTTGCAGATTACTGTGCAAAAGGAGCATATACGCCCGCCTGTTTGACCTATGGTCCGGATGGTGGAACCGATATGACGACGGGGACAGTGGATTTAAGTCCATATGTGGCAAAAGAGAAAAAGTGGCACAGAATCTATCGCAGTTTCTTTACGAAACATACCAGAAAAGATGCACCAATCGCGGGAAAAATCTGGTTTCCAAAGGAGGCAGAAAACTGTCCGGTCGTGTTTATGGCGCACGGCAACCACAGCATTACGGCAGAGTCATATCTTGGATATGATTATCTCGGAGAGTATCTGGCATCACACGGCTATGTGTTCGTTTCTGTGGATGAAAATATTTTAAATGAGAGAAGTGGGGAAAATGATGCGCGCGCTGTTCTTCTTTTGGAAAATCTCGGGGAGATCTTAGAGAAAAACGGGGATGAATCGCAGCCGGTCTACAGTAAGATCGATGAGGACAATATTGCACTGATGGGACATTCGCGGGGCGGTGAGATGATCGCGGATGCATATCTTTTTAATGAGTATGATGCATATCCGAGCAATGGAATGTTTACGTTTGATTATCATTACAGAATCCGGGCACTTATCGCAGTTGCACCGTCTGTCAGCCAGTATCTGCCGGCGGGGCATGAAACGGAATTGTCAGATGTCGATTATCTGGTGCTGCAGGGGGCAAACGATCAGGACATCAGTGTTTTTCTCGGAAATGAGCAGTATGAGAATGTTTCATTTTCAAAAGACAGATCGTATATAGCATCCTCGCTCTATATTGCCGGTGCAAATCACGGGCAATTCAATACGGAATGGGGAGAATATGATATCGGGAGGCCGTTTTCCCTGTGGCTGAATGTAAAAAATTTTATTACAGCGGAGGATCAGCAGGAGATCTTAAAAATTGCCTCGCTTGTTTTTTTAGATAAGAGCTTAAAGGAAAAAGACACCTATGCGGATTTTCTGACAGATTATGCAAAGTATGCGGAATATCTGCCGGAAACACTCTATGTGCAGCAGTATGAAACGTCAGACGCTTTGTTTATCACTGATTATGAGGAGGACTCTGATTTAGAAACGGCACCATGTGGCAGCGTATCAGCGGAGCATTTTACAATGTGGACGGAGGAAGAATTGGCGGATTCTGAATCGGCGATGGGAAAGAGGGAGAACCATGCAGTGCGCCTGAAATGGAAGGACACTAAAGCGGCATATTATGAGATCGCACTGGATGAGCCGATGGCAATGGGAGAGGGCGGAATCTGTTTTGATGCCATGGATTTGAGGGAGAAAGCGGAGAATGAACCGATGGATTTTTCTGTGGTGCTGACAGATATCCATGGAAATCGTGCGGTCAGTACTTTATGCGATTCTACGATCCTGTATCTGGCATTTCCGGTAAAATTATCCAAGATCCAGTATATCACAGGAAAAAATGAATATAAGAGGCAGCTTCAGACCGTGCATATCACGGAAAAGCAGTTTACGGAGGAAAACGGATTTGACAGGAGTCAGATCAGAAGTGTACGGTTTGCGTTTGACAGGATAGAAAACGGTGCGGTGAACATGGATAATATCGCTTTTGTAAAATAGAAAAAAGAAAATTTTCCGGGAAGGTGCATATAATAGTGGAAAGAATGATACAAAGGGGAAAATATGCAATTTTTAATACAGGGAGACCGTGGTATCTGGGTGGAATATTTGCAGCTTGCATTGACCAGAGCGGGATATCCGACGAAAATTGACGGAATTTTCGGGGAGCACACCTGTCAGGCGCTGAAAGATTTTACCGGAAATACGGATGTGTGTACGGTAAACCGTGCGGTATGGGAGCAGTTAAAATCATATCTGACCGGATACCGCATGCATACGATCGAAAAGGGAGATACGGTCTTTGGACTGTCGCGCAGATATGGGACAACGGAGGAGGCAATCCTTGTGGCAAATCCGCTGATCGATCCGGATGATCTGGTTGTTGATGCCGTTTTGGCGATCCCGCTTGGATTTCCGTTAGTTCCGCAGATGGTAAAATATACGTCAGTCCTGACACAGTGGATCGTAGAGGGGCTTGTGGTGCGCTATCCGTTTCTGTCCGCCGGTGTCATCGGAAAAAGTGTGATGGGAAAGGATATTCACAGCCTTTGGATTGGAACCGGTGAGAAACAGGTATTTTACAGCGCTTCCTATCATGCAAATGAGAGTATTACAACGCCGGTGCTCTTAACGTTTGCAGAGGAGTACGCGGCGGCTTATGCGGCGGGCGGAAACATTGCTTTTTCATCGGCCGCCCGGGAGGAAAATGACGGACAGACGGGCATGGGGCAGGAATCGGTGGATGCGCGGACTTTGTTTGATGAATTCAGGCTCTGCATGGTGCCGCTTGTGAATCCGGACGGGGTGGATTTAGTCAATGGTCTGTTAAACAGTGGTGTATATTACCGCAGGGCAAAACGGATCGCAGATGATTATCCGTCGATCCCGTTTCCGGATGGCTGGAAGGCAAATATTGACGGGGTAGATTTAAATCTGCAGTTTCCGGCGGGCTGGGAGATGGCAAAACAGATCAAGTTTTCTCAGGGCTATGACAAACCTGCACCACGGGACTACGTCGGAAAAGCACCGCTCACGGCACCGGAGAGTGTTGCAGTCTATGAACTGACAAAAGAGAATGATTTTTTACTGATCCTTGCATACCACACGCAGGGTGAAGTCATTTACTGGAAATATCTTGATTATGAACCGGCAAGGTCAAAAGAGATCGCAGATTATTTCGGCAGTGTGAGTGGCTATGCGGTGGAAGAAACACCGGGTGCCTCCGGCTATGCCGGATACAAAGACTGGTTTATCGAGGAATATGACAGACCGGGCTATACAGTCGAGGCGGGCATGGGAGAAAATCCACTGCCGATGACACAGTTTGAGAGAATTTATCATGACAATAAGGGAATTTTGGTTGGCGGCATGACGCAGCTGCGTTAAAATCAAAAGAAAAAGGGCGGCAGAATAAGAAAGAATCCTGGTTTACAGGATTCTCTGCCTGCTTTATAGAAAATTTTTCACGGCTGGGACTAATGTAAAAACTATAGCTTATGAGATAGTTCGTGGCAGATTATTTGAAAAGGAGAATGTGAAAAATGATAAAAATAGATCTGATCACCGGATTTTTAGGTTCCGGGAAAACAACGTTTTTAAGGAAGTATGCCTCTTATCTGATCACGCAGGGGCAGAATATCGGAATACTGGAAAATGATTTTGGAGCCGTCAATGTGGACATGATGCTGCTTGGCGATCTAAGGGGGGACAACTGTGAACTTGAGATGATATCGGGCGGATGTGATGCTGATACGCACCGGAGACGTTTTAAAACCAAGCTGATCTCGATGGGAATGTGCGGTTATGACCGCGTGATCGTGGAGCCATCCGGGATCTATGATGTGGACGAGTTCTTTGACACGCTCCATGAGGAGCCGCTAGACGGCTGGTATCAGATCGGAAATGTCATCACCGTCTTAGATTCGAATCTGGAAGAAAACCTGCCGGAAGGTGCAGATTTTCTGCTTGCGTCGCAGGCAGCGAATGCAGGGTGTATTATTCTTAGTAAGACACAGGAGACAACAGAACCGGATCAGAAAAATGCGGTTGACCATTTAAACCGTGCACTGGAAAAAATCGGGTGTAAGAGACAGTTTGATAAAGTTTTCGCAAAAGACTGGGATAAGCTGACGGATGAGGACTTTAAAAAGCTGTTATCCTGTGGCTATCGCATGGAAAACTACCTCAAGCCGGATCTGACACAGGAGAAAACATTTCAGTCTCTCTATTTTATGAATATGCACCTGACGGAGGTCAAATTACAGGAAGCCGCACAAAAATTGTTCTCGGACAAGTCCTGTGGAAATGTATTCCGCGTCAAGGGATTTATGAAGAATGAAAAAGAGCAGTGGATCGAACTCAATGCGACCCAAAAGAATCTGGTGATCTCACCAATCAAAATGGGGCAGGAGGTCATCATCGTGATCGGGGAACAGCTGGTGGAGGATGCAATCCGCAGCTGTCTGGAAGTATAGGATCTTAATTGCATTGAACAGTACAGAAATGAGGAGTACCATGCAGACATATTATCAGTTTTACTGGAACAAAATCGATGAGGAAAGTATAAGGATTTTGAGGATATTTGGAGAGTCAGAGGACGTCATCGTGCCGGAGACGATAGGCGGACGTGCAGTCATGGAGGCGGGGGATTACTGCTTTGCGGCGTCGAAACACCTGCCGTCAGAATACGAGTGCACGGTCTGTATTTATGACACGGAGGAAAAAAAGTGGCAGGAGATACCGGCAGATGGTGCAGACTGGAACACACGCCTCGTGGAACTTAGCGGTGACAGGTTAAAAAAGGTGACACTGCCGGATAATATGCACAAAGTGGGAAACTATGCATTTTACAACTGCACCGCATTAGAAATGCTTGTGACCGGAAAGTATCTGGAAGAGATTGGAAGTGATGCTTTTATGAACTGTAAAAAGTTTCATTTTCTGACGGTACGCTGTGATGTGGGGGAGCGCAGCGGGGCAAATCAGATCTTAAGCCGGATTGCTGCAGATATGGAAGTGACATTTCAAGGAAAAACTGGGCAGACAGCCGTCTTTTATCCTGAATATTATGAGAGCTATGATGAGATCGCTCCGGCACATATTTTTGGGCGGAGTATCGAGGGAGAAGGCTTCCGGGCAAGGCAGTGTTTTAAGGAGGGAGTCCCGGATTTAAGCCAGTATGATACGATTTTTCCGAAAGCATGTGCGGAGGAAAAAGAAAATACGCTGCTTCACATTTTAAGCCTGCGGCTGCGTTATCCGGTCAGTCTCACGGATGAGGCGAAGGAGCGGTATGTGGCACATTTAAGGGAGCAGGAATTATATATCATACCCAAACTTGTAGGACAAAAAAACATGGAACGGATCACATTTTTCTGTGAAAATGGCTGGATCACACAGGCGGCAGTCAAAGCCGGATTAGAACAGGCTTCCCGGATGGAGTGGGCAGAGGGAACGGCAGAACTTTTGCATCTGCAGAGAAAATACTTTACAGAACAGAAAAAAGAACGATATTCATTTGATGAACTGTGGTAAAAGAATGTTAATCTACTGTAATTTAAAGGAGAAACCCAAATGGCGCATATACAGACAGAGTCAGAGTGGCAGGAAGAGATGTCGGCAAAGATCGTGGAATTTGTACGGCATGAATTATACATGGAACTGCGGTATTTAAAACTGGCATTATCGCAGTTACAGTTACAGTCCGATCCAGATCTGCGGGCATTTGCGACGGACGGTGCGTATCTTTATGTGGCACCGGAATGGCTGATCGGGATTTTTGAGAAAAATGCACAGTATTTAGGCCGTGCATATCTGCACACGGTATTACACTGCATTTTTTCCCATCTGTGGATCGGCGGAAACAGGGACAGAAAAACGTGGCATTTAGCGTGTGATATTGCGGTGGAATACACGATCGACCAGATGCAGGCGGAGTGTACAAAACGTATTTTAAGCTGGACGAGAAAACAGATGTATGACAGGCTGAAAGAGCAGAAACAGGGGATTTCCGCGGCAGTGATATACCGGATGATCGAGAACGAAGAGCTGGAACAAAAGATTCTGCTCCAAAAGGAATTTTACACGGATGACCATTGTTATTGGCCGAAAAAAGAGGACGGACAGGCAAAGCAGGAACAGGCGGTAAGAAACCAGAACCAGTGGAACAAGATCGCAAGGCAGACGAAGATGGAACAGGAGATGCGCGGCGGCGAGACGACGGACGGCGAAGATTTATTTCTGGCGCAGGCGGCAGCGGAAAAGAGCAGAAGAAGTTATAAGGATTTTTTGCAGCGTTTTTCCGTGCTGCGCGAGGAAATCGGAGTGGATCCGGAGGAGTTTGACTTAAACTACTATACCTATGGATTGAAATTATATGGAAATATGCCGCTGATGGAGCCGCTTGAGAGTCGTGAGGTAAAAAAGATCCGCGAGTTTGTAATCGCGATCGACACCAGTTACTCGACGAGTGGTACTCTGGTGGAACAGTTTTTAAAGGAGACGTTTTCTATTCTGACACAGAAAAACAGCTTTTTTGCGCAGTCAAAGATCCGTGTGATCCAGTGTGATAATCAGATCCGGTCGGATGTGGAACTGAAAAGTGAACGGGATATTGCGGCACTGATGCAGGAGTTTACGTTTGCGGGCGGCGGAAGCACAGATTTCCGGCCGGTGTTTTCATATATCAACGATCTGATCGAGCGTGGGGAACTGAAAAATCTAGGAGGGCTTTTGTATTTTACGGATGGCAGGGGGGTTTATCCGAAAATAAGACCGGAGTATCAGACGGCATTTTTGTTTTTAGAGGATTATGACGACACGGCGGTTCCGCCGTGGGCGATCCGGCTGAAGTTAGAGCCGGAAGAATTTGAAGGACAGAACGCTAAAGGATAAATGTATATATATATATTTTGGGGAATGGCGGAAGTGGACAAGAGAAGATATATTTTAAAAGAGGGGGAAGTATGATGCCTCTGCGGATGGTGTGCTGAATGATAAGTTTGTGCTGTCGGCGGACACTGCAGGAAATGAGAGTACCGATCAGTTTGACGCTTCCGAAAAAATAAGTACCAATGATATCGACCAGATGATGGAAAAACTGTATGCAAAATATATCAGTAATGAGATCCCGGTCGTGATCGGGGAGTTTGGTGCCCGCGATAAGAACGGAAACCTGCAGAGCCGTGTGGATTATGCGGCGTATTACATTGCGGCTGCGCGTGCTTACGGCATGAGCTGTAACTGGTGGTTTCTGAAATAAATTCCAAAAATGATTGGAAAAACCGCTAAAATGTATTAAGATAATAGGCGAAAGAATAAAGGAACGAGATTTCAAAATGAACATAAAACAGGCAAAAGAAGAAATTAAACATACCGTGGCGGCGTATCTTTCTAAGGATGCACAGGGAGAATACCGTATCCCTGTGGTCAGGCAGCGTCCGATTCTTTTGATGGGACCGCCGGGTATTGGAAAGACACAGATCATGGAACAGATCGCCATGGAATGTAAGATCGGGCTGGTCGCCTACACGATCACGCATCACACGAGACAAAGTGCAGTCGGACTTCCAATGATCAAGGAAGAGTCCTTTGACGGAAAGATTTATCCGGTCACGGAATACACCATGAGTGAGATTATTGCAAGTATTTACCGCAAGATGAAAAAGACCGGACAGAGGGAGGGAATCCTGTTTATCGATGAGATCAACTGTGTTTCGGAAACTTTGGCACCGACAATGCTGCAGTTTTTACAGTGCAAGACATTTGGCAATCAGGCAATACCGGAAGGATGGCTGATCGTTGCAGCTGGAAATCCGCCGGAATACAATAAGTCGGTCCGCGATTTTGATATGGTCACATTAGACCGCGTCCGTTATCTGAATATCGAGGCTGACTATAAAGTCTGGAAAGAATATGCGAGAGCGAAACATCTCCATAATGCCATCTTGAGTTATCTGGAACTGAGGCAGAGAAACTTCTACCGTGTGGAGGCAGATGTGGACGGCATCCGCTTTGTGACGGCGCGTGGCTGGGAGGATTTAAGCAGTCTGATGCAGGTTTACGAGGAGATGGATCTGCCGGTGGATGAGAGTGTCATCCGTGAATTTATCCATCACGAGGATGTGGCGGAGGATGTGGCAGCGTATTTTGAACTGTACCGCAAGTACCGGGATGATTACGGGATCGCAGATATCCTTGCCGGAAAAGTAAGACCGGAGACTTTTGCAAGGATCTATGCGGCGGCGTTCGATGAAAGACTGAGCGTGGTAAATCTGCTGCTTGACGGTCTGTCGGCATTTTTTGAAAAAGTGCAGGAAAACAAGCAGATCACAGATAACTGGTACGAATTTTTAAAAGAATATCAAAGAAGACTCAAAGAAGGCGAAGTGCCGGTGGACTGCTATCAGGCATTGCTTGAGGAGAGAATGGCAGTGGTGGAAGCAGAGAAGCAGGCGGAAGTCTGCACCAGGGCACAGGCAGCCAGATGGGAACGTATTTTTGCGCTCTGGAAAGAAAATGTACCGAACGGCGGATTGGATGCAAAAAAGAGTTTTACACAGGCAAAAGCCGGATTTGACAGACAAAGAGAAACTTTAGAGAATGCGGAACAGGAAGCGGTGAATGCGTTAGAGCATGCATTTGATTTTATGGAACAGGCGTTTGAAAATGGTGAAGAGATGGTCGTGTTTGTGACAGAACTGACTTTAACACCCGAAGCGGCAATGTTTTTATCAGAGCATACCTGTGAGCGGTATATGACATATAACGAACAGCTTCTGATCGGAAAGAGAAAACGGGAAATCTTATCAGAACTGAATCGATAGGAAATACAGACTGCGCAGAGAACAGCGCATGTATGGAGGATTAAGATGAAACAGAGTGAAACAAGAAATCTTACAATGATGATGGATCTGTATGAAATGACGATGGCAAATGGTTATTTTAACGATCAGGACAAGGATACGAGAGTTGCATTTGATGTATTTTACCGCAGTAATCCGGATGGTGGCGGATTTGCGATTTTTGCAGGATTAGAGCAGATTTTAGAGTACATTGAGAATCTTCATTTTGATGAGGAGGATATCGCCTATTTTCGTTCTCTCAACATTTTTACAGAAGATTTCCTTGCTTATCTGAAAGACTTTAAATTCAGCGGTGATATCTATGCGTTCAAAGAAGGAACGATCATGTACCCGAATGAGCCGATCATCACGGTGGTTGCACCGTTAATTGATGCACAGCTCATCGAGACCGCTTTGCTTGCGCAGGTGAATCATCAGTCCCTGATTGCGACAAAGACAAGACGTATTGTAAGCGCAGCAGAGGGACGGGCTGTTTCTGATTTTGGTGCGCGCCGTGCCCACAACATGGATGCTGCAGTTTATGGTGCGAGAGCCGCATATATCGGTGGCGCTGTCGGAACGGCAACCGTGCTTGCCGGTCAGATGTTTGATATCCCGGTCAGCGGAACCATGGCACATAGCTGGGTCATGTATTATAAAGATGAGTTTGAGGCATTTAAACACTATGCAGAGAATTATCCGGACGGAACGGTACTTTTAGTTGACACCTACGATGTCATCGGTTCCGGTATCCCGAATGCAATCCGTGTGGCAAAAGAAGTTTTAGAGCCGATGGGAAAGAGATTAAAGGGAATCCGTATCGACAGTGGTGACCTTGCATATCTTTCGAAAAAGATCCGTAAGATGTTAGATGATGCAGGATTAGAGGATTGTAAGATCGTTGTTTCTAATAGTCTTGATGAGTATACGATCACATCCATTTTACAGCAGGGCGGCAAGATCGACAGTTTCGGTGTCGGCGAGCGTCTGATCACTGCAAAATCCGATCCTGTTTTCGGTGCGGTATATAAGATCTCTGCAGTGGAAGAAAATGGTACATTTGCCCCGCGTATCAAAATCTCAGAAAATGTGGAGAAGATCACAAATCCGGGACTTAAAGATGTGTACCGTATCTATGATGAAGCAGGACATTCCGTTGCGGATCTGATCACAAAGGCAGGCGAGACGGTTGATATGTCCGCACCATACCGTTATGCAGATCCGGTAAAACCGTGGAAAAACCGTTCTTTTGAAAATTGTACAGCGAAAAAACTTCAGCAGCAGGTCGTAAAGGCAGGAAAACGGATCGTGGAGCCGGAAACCTTAGAGGAAATCAGATCTTATGTGGAGAAACAGCTTAATACCGAAGTATGGGAAGAAGAGCAGCGTTTTGAGAACCCGCATGAACATTATCTGGATATGAGCCCGGCATATTACGAGATGAAGATGGATATGCTGCATGAATCACGCACCAGATAAAGTGTGTGCAGACGGATATGCTGCATGCATTGTGCAAAAATAAGACGTGTGCAGATACAGATAAGCAGTGTATCATGAGATTGTAAGAAATGATAGTAAGGAAAGAATAACGTGAAATTGATATACGACATCCCAGCATCTTTCTGGGGACTGTTCCGGTCCGTAAACCGGGACATCTATATAGAAGCACTTCTGACCATCAATGACGAATACCAGTACAACAATTACTTTTTAAGCAGAGAAGCATGTGTCCAGATCTTAAGCGACATGTGCTCCTCTCGTCGTTATGCCTTTATGAGGGAGGATAACGAGACGGAGGAAGATGAGGAGACCGCATTGCCGGGGCGAATTTTAAACTGGCTGGTGCGCACAAAATGGCTCAGAAAAATCGAAGATTATGAGGCGATGACCACCAATATCGTCATACCGGATTATGCGGCAGTGATGATCGAGGCATTTGAAAAATTGGCAGAGGAGCCGTTAGATGACACGGATCTTTATATCCAGAATGTTTATGCGACTCTTTTTTCTTTTAAGAATGACCACCGCATGAATCTTGCCATGTTAAAGACAGCACTTGTCAATACCAGAAAACTGAATAAGGCACTGCAGGATATGCTGCACAACATGGATAAATTTTTTGAACGCCTTTTGAACAAACAGTCTTACGACGAACTGTTAAAGGAGCATTTAGAGGGCTATGTGGAGGAAGTTGTCAGACGCAAATACCACATTTTAAAGACGAGTGACAATTTTTATATTTATAAAATGGACATTAAACGCTGGTTAAAGGAAATGCGGGAGGATGACGTCTGGGTGGAGCGCATCCGGCAGAAACAGCGCATGGAGCAGAAAAATGTGGGAAGCAGGTCTTCTGTACTTGAACCGCAGCGGTCAGAAGAGGATCTGCCATTTTTACATGCGAGAAGAAACAGACAGGAAGATGTGTTGGATCTGATCGACCAGATCGAGCGTGGATTTGATGACATTGAACACCGGATCTCAAACATGGACAAAGAACACAGCAAGTATATCCGTGCAACTGTGAGCCGGTTAAATTATCTGCTCAGTGATGAGACAGAGCGTCACGGTATGCTGATCCTGCTTTTGAACAGACTTGGAGCGGCTGAGACGGAAAGTGAACAGAGTGAGATGTTAAAAGAAGTGGCGGGGCACATGAATCTGTCATCTTTTGATGTTTTGAGTGACAATCCTCTTTATAAGAGAAGACGCCGCAGAAAATTTGAGGATGATCTGCAGGAAGAAGAGGAAGATGCAGAGCTTTCCAGGGAAGATGTCCTGCGCTTAAATAAGATTGAACACCGTTATACGGCAAAACAGATCGAAGAGTTCATCGAAGAGAAGATGACAGATGGTATTTTAGAGACAGAACATATGGATATAGCGGATGATGAGTCATTTGAAAAGCTGATCCTTGCCTACGATATCAGTATGCGCAAAAACAGCAGATACCGGGTACAGGTGGAGGATAGTCAGATTCAGAATGGCAATTATTGTTATCCGAAAATGACTTTTAGCACAAAGCAAAAATCAATAGAAAGTGAACAGAATTAATGTTTGAAGGTTACGAAGAGTTAAATACGCAGGATGTGGAGCGGATGCAGGAAGTGATAAGAACATTGCTCTCCCAGACATTTCTGCCGGAACGAAAATATGATAAAAAATACGGACGCATGATGCCGGATCGCATGTATGATTTTTGCGACAGGCATTTGGAATTTCTGACGGAGTATTTTGCGGTTGCAGGGATAAAACTCAGCCAGGATACAGAGCTTGGAATCATTTATCTGGAGGGAACAGACGGAATCGGGGAGAAACTGCCGAAACTTGCAACGATTTACCTGCTGCTTTTAAAACTGATCTACGACGAAAAGATGGCGGCAGTTTCTTCCAGTGTCAATGTAATAACGACATTTGGAGAACTGAATGGAAAAGCAGGAGAGTTCCGTCTGATCAAAGGTCCGTCCTCCATGACTGAGATAAAAAAAGCATTTGCTATTTTAAAGAAATATCAGATGGTAGAATTTCTGGATGTGTTCGAAGAACAGCTTGAAAATACGAGGATCATGATCTATCCGTGCATCAATTTAGTGCTGATGCGGGAGGATGTAAACGGGCTGCTTGGCAGTTTTTCTGATGAGGTAAAAGATAACGAGGTAGACGAGCAGGAGAATCTGGAGTGGAACAGTGAGGAAGCGCTTTCAGAAAATGATATGACGGATGAAGAAAGTGATCTTGAACCAGAAGAAATGAATGTGGATGAGGAAGGAGAGACAGAAGATGGAACAGATGAATCAGGCATATAAAGTTTTTACCAGAATCTGCCTCAACAACTGGCATTATATTGACCGCAAGGTGTTAGGCTTAAATGAGAGCATCAACTTTTTTACCGGTCATTCCGGAAGTGGAAAATCAACAGTGATCGATGCAATGCAGATCGTGCTTTATGCGAACACGGACGGACGTGGATTTTTCAATAAGGCGGCGGCAGATGACTCTGACCGAAGCCTGATCGAGTACCTGCGCGGTATGATCAACATTGGCGAGAATAATCAGGCGGAATATAAGCGGAACAAAAACTTTTCCACGACGATCGTTCTTGAGATGGAACAGACGATCACGAAGGAAAAAGAATGCATCGGGGTTGTGTTTGACGTGGAGACAGCGACCAACGAGATCAATCGTTTATTTTTCTGGCACAAGGGAGAACTGATCCCGGGCGATTACCGGACAGAGAGCCGCGCAATGACGATCAGTGAGGTGCGCAGCTATTTGCAGCAGAATTTCCCGAAAGATGAGATGTTTTACACCTCAAATAATGAGAGATTCCGCAGAAACCTGTATGACGTCTACTTAGGCGGATTGGATATGGAAAAATTCCCGCGCCTGTTTAAGCGTGCGATCCCGTTTAAAATGAATATCCGGTTAGAGGACTTTGTAAAAGAATATATCTGCATGGAGCAGGATATCCATATCGAGGACATGCAGGAGGGCGCGATGCTCTATGGCAGGATGTGCCGCAAGATCGAAGCCACGATGCAGGAGATCGAAGAGTTAAAGCAGATAAGTGCGCAGTATCAGGCGATGGAGGAGAAGAAAAAAGAACTTTTAAACTGCCATTACCGGATGGATAAACTGACGATCTTACAGTTAGAGCAGACCATAGAGGAAATGCAGCACCGTGTGGAAAACTGGAAAAAGGATGTTGTACTGCAGAACGAAAGTCTCGCCGAACTGCTTGAAATAAAGGGAAATTATGAAAAAGAGTACAGCGAGATCAATGAGCAGATCGCAGGAACCGGTTATGCAAGGCTTGAAGAGCAGTTAAAGAGTCTGGAAGAAAACTTAAGCCTTTTAGAGCGAAGTAAAAACAAGTGGGATGGTATCTGTGCAAGGTTAAACGGCTGGGAGGATGTAGATATTGTTTCGAACCAGATCTTATGGGATATCGAGAAATTCAAAGAAGGCACGATCACCGGCGAGGAGATCGAGCGTTTAAAACGAAGCCTGATCGAAGTGCAGAAAGAGGCAGAAAAGGACAGGCAGGAGGCTTCCTCGGAGATCCGTTCCATGAATAAAGAAGCGGATGTGTTAGAGAAAGAACTCACAGAGTTAAAACTTGGTAAAAAAGCATATCCGAGAGAGTTAGAACTTGCGAGATCCGAAATTGCAAGAAAACTTTCTGAACAGACCGGAAAAAATATCCAGGTCCGTATTTTTGCAGATCTCATTGATATTAAAGATGAAACATGGCGTAACGCGATCGAGGGTTATCTTTCCTGGAACAAACTTGCGCTGATCGTGGAGCCTGCCTATGTCAAACAGGCGATGGAAGTATACGAAACACTCGACGAGAAGCGTTTCTTCCGTGTATCTTTAGTGGATACGGAAAAACTGATGCAGGAGGATTGGCGCGTAAAAGACAATGCGCTTGCAGAAGAAGTAGAAGCAAAAGAGCCATATGTGAGGGCATTTGTGGACTTCTTACTCGGAAATGTCATCAAGTGTACTTCGGTGGACGAACTGCGCCAGTGCAAGATCGGTGTGACAGCAGACTGTTTATTATACCAGAGTTATCAGTTACGCCGTTTAAATCCGGACAATTATAAGAAACATGTATATATTGGTGAAAAGAGTAAGAAACAGCGCCAGAAGGAACTTGCAGCCAGCCTGGAGAAATTAGAGCAGAACAGAGCAGAATACAGAGAGCGTGAGACAGAGGCGAAAAATATTCTTGCCCAGGAATTTTTAAATGATACGGTCGAGGAATACCAGAACCTGATATCAGATCTTTCGGAGAAGAAAGAAAAGGAAAAACAAAAGGCAAAAACAGAAAAGAAAATGGCAGAGATCGGTGCCGGTACTGTTGAGATCTTAAAGAAACAGGCAGAAGAGATTCACAAAAAACAAAAAGATCTGGAAGATAAGATCGATGACTTAAAATACCAGATCCGGAAAAAAGAAGATGCCATTGAAAAAGACAGCAGTGATTTCATTACAAAAAATGAGGAACTTCTTACGAAAAAAAGAGAGCTTCGCGGTTCCGCTGCGGAAGAAGAGGCATTTGAGGTTTATATTGCCGGGCAGAAAAATAAAAAATATGACAGCCTGAAAGCATCGACACAGGAAGAAATGGAACAGGTGTCCGGTCAGTGTGATGTACAGAAAAATAAACTGGTGGATGTACGTATGAATTATCTTCAGAATCATCCAAAACGTGATTTCTCAGCGAGCGCAGAGAATAATGACGATTATGACAGCCTGCTGTCAGAGCTTTCCTGCAATGAACTGGAAGAATACCAGAAAAAGGCAGCCGAGCAGGCAAAGGCAGCAGTGGAGCATTTTAAGGAGGATTTTGTATACAAGATCCGCAGTGCCATAAAAGAAGCATATGTGCGCAGGGATGAGTTAAACCGCATTATCCGCAACCTGAACTTTGGTAAAGACCGCTATCAGTTTAAAATAACAAGAAATAAGGGAGCAGACGGTGCATTTTATGACATGTTCATGGATGAGGATTTAGAGATCGATCCGTCCTCACTAGCGTCGCCGGTGGAACATCAGATGAACCTGTTTTCCATGGAACACGAGAACAAATATGGGATGCTCATGAGCGAGTTGATCCGTATCTTTATCCCGCCGGAAAATGCATCCCAGCAGGAGCTTGATGAAGCAAAACAGAACATGGTGAAATATGCGGATTACCGTACCTACCTCTCCTTTGAGATGGAACAGATCGTGGAGGGGGACGAAAGGCTTGTCATTGGTCTTAGCAAAATGATCAAGAAAAATTCCGGTGGAGAGGGTCAGAACCCGCTTTACATTGCACTGCTTGCAAGTTTTGCACAGGCGTACCACATCAATCTGTCTGCAAGACTGACAAGACGCCCGACGATCCGGCTTGTTGTGCTGGACGAGGCGTTTTCCAAGATGGATGCCGAGAAGGTGGCAAGCTGTATCGAGCTCATCCGCGGACTCGGTTTCCAGGCGATCATCAGTGCGACGAACGACAAGATTCAGAACTATATTGAAAATGTAGATAAGACATTTGTTTATGCGAATCCGAATAAGAAGAGCATATCGATCCAGGAGTTTGAGAAGAAGGATTTTTCACAGCTGGTTGTGGAGGAGGAGTAAGACTATGCAGACATCGGCAGAGTTAAAAAATTTATTACAGCGTATCGATCATAAGGGATATCCGGCATATAAGGACACAAGAGGTTCTTATGAATTTCCGGGATATGTGCTTTCCATTGACCATGTGCAGGGAGATCCGTTTGCAGCACCGTCGAAGGTAAGTATCCATGTCCGCGGGAAACAGGCGGGATTCCCGGAACATCTTTATCAGAAAGACTGCAGAAGGACCGCCGTGCAGGATTATCTGCTGCGCCAGTTTGCGCGCCAGGTCGAGAAAGTTTCCTTTAAAGCGAAAGGATCTGGAAAGAGCGGTCTTATGGCGGTCAGCTGTCCGGGACAGGAAGTGTTAGAGCGCAGTGCCTGCCAGATGGATGCAAAGAACGGCGATATCGTGCTGCGTATGGAGATCGGTTTCCCGGCAAACGGGAGAACGGTCAATTCCAGGGAGTTAGAAAAGATCTTCTTCGATTTCCTGCCGGAGTGCGTAAAAGGCTCCCTTTATTTCCGTTCCCTGAGAAAAGAAGCGGTGGAGGCAGCCGCAGATCTCGCCGAGGATCAGGCGTATATCAGGGAGCAGTTAGATCCGATGGGACTCTGTGCGTTTGTGGCGGATGGTGCAATCCTGCCGCGGGAGTCCGGTGTCTCCGGCAGACCGATGAAAGATGCGGTGCGTTTTCAGTCACCGGAAAGTCTCTCTGTCACGCTGACGCTGCCGCACCACGGAAAACTGACCGGAATGGGAATAAAGAAGGGCATCACGCTGATCGTCGGCGGTGGTTACCATGGAAAATCAACACTGTTAAAAGCGCTTGAGACAGGTGTCTATAACCACATTGCAGGGGATGGCAGGGAGTATGTCATCACGGACGATACAGCAATGAAGCTCCGTGCCGAGGATGGAAGAAGCATCCGTGACGTGGATATTTCCATGTTTATCCATGACCTGCCAAACGGGAAAGATACGGTATCCTTTTATACGGAGGATGCCAGCGGGAGTACTTCCCAGGCGGCAAATGTGATCGAGGCGATGGAGGCAGGCACAAGAGCATTTCTGATCGACGAGGATACCAGTGCAACGAACTTTATGATCCGTGATGAACTGATGCAGCGCGTGGTCAACCGTGATGCAGAGCCGATCGTGCCTTTTATTGACCGGGTAGAGGAGCTGTATCACACATACGGTATCTCGACGGTCCTTGTTGCCGGAAGCTCCGGTTCTTATTTTCACAAGGCGGACTGCATCATCCAGATGAACCGTTACGAGCCGTTTGAGATCACAGAGTCAGCAAAGCAGGCAGCGACAGAGTTCCCGCTTCCAAAACAGGACATTGCCCCGTCAAAGCAGCCTGATTTTGACAGAAAAATAAAGCCGGACCGGATGTTTCAAGAGGACAACCGCTTAAAGATGAAAACGATGGGAAGGGATTCCATCTCTATCAACCGGGAAGTCATTGACGTCCGCTATGTGGAACAGCTTATGGACACGGAGCAGCTTGCAGCACTCGGATATATGTTAAAATATATGCAGATCCACTTTTTTGATGGAAAACACACCCTGACACAGGCAGTCGATGCGCTTTGGGATGTTTTGCAGAAGAAGGGGATCGCAGCAGTCTGCGAGAGTAGTTATCTGCCGTGCGGACTTGCGATGCCAAGAAAGCAGGAAGTGTTTGCGTGCGTGAACCGGTATCGGAGGCTGGGGCTGTAGGGATGAGGCATTGTTAGAGATATGCCGGAACAGCAAAAAATAATCTCCCTTCTGTTGGATTACTTAACAGTGTTGGTTTTCAACTGGTTGGAACAGAGCGGATTTCGTTTCATAAAGACAGTGAAGGAAATGATATTTATTTTGAAGGTGGAAATTTTGTGAAGGAACTGTGCTGAGCGGCATCTTGTGTCTGTCAGTTTTTTGTGATGGTGGAAAAAGGCAGAGCTGTTTGGACTTGTTATGAAAAAACTGGAATAGATTAGAGAGGAGAGAAAATATGAGGTATTTACCGATATTGGGAGAACTCTTTGCGTCTGATACGATCATCTTTTTATTGATCGGTTTTGTGATCTTTTGGAACTGATACTGTTGTTTGCAGGCACGATTGCGCTTGGTGGAATATCGGTTGTGAAAGTCTTCCAGCAGACGGTCTATTCTTTTAAAAATTTCCATGCTGCGATCAGTGAGTACGAAAAATATGCTTTCGGGTATGCATTAAAATGTCGTATCCCTCTGACCGGCTTTCAGGTTGCATTAAAGGGTACGTTTATCCTGCTGATCCCTGTTGCATGTATGATCATAGCGGGAGTGAGCGGTCAGGCAGCTTATCAGGATGTCATTTTGGATTTCCTGTTTTACAGTCTGTTTTTCTCATACCGTTCCGCAGTTCTGGGGTTCGATCCTGTCGACTGCGATCGTGTGCAAAGAGTACGGTGGCAAATTTAGCGGCTGGTTTTTACGATGTGAACGGTGGAAAAATCACACTTGGCGACACGGATATTGCACCGATCGATTCAGTTGCCATGATGAAAGATTTTTCCGTGGTATTCCAGAATGTGGTTCTCTTTAACAATACTATTATGGAAAATATCCGTATCGGGCGCAAAGATGCCACCGATGAAGAAGTGATCGCTGCTGCAAAGGCGGCACGCTGTCATGCATTTATTGAAAAACTGCCAAACGGCTACCAGACCGTGATCGGAGAAAACGGTTCCACACTTTCTGGTGGTGAATGCCAGCGTCTTTCCATCGCCCGTGCACTTTTAAAGGATGCGCCGGTCATTCTGTTAGATGACTGTGAGATAATAGGACTAACAAGGAGAAACCCAATAAAATCAAGGGTTCTACCGTGTTAGTTCTATTTTTTTGACCGAAAAAGAACATGATTTTAAGTAGATGGAAAGGAGATTCTGTCAGTGATGGACTGACTTTAAAATTTGGAAGGGGCACGGTATAATGAGGAAGGCTAGACTGACAGAAGATGAGAGATTGAAAAAAGGAAGGAAACTCAAGAGGCGTATAGGCACAAAGTTAGAAAGTTTACATTACAATTTAGTTTAGTTGATACTGAGGTTAGAGAATGGTTTGAACAGCAGCCAGATAAAGAAAGATATCTGAAAGAATTGATACTCAATGATAAAAGGAAAAATTTAAGAGGAGAATGAATGATGAGTAAGGAGCTTATGAAGAAAACAATATTACCGATGCTGCTTCTGGCAGTATGGGCGTGGATTGCATATCATTTCTGTGTATCCTTGGAACAGACAGAGTTGTGGAAGATATGGATGGTGGTTGGTATGCCATTTGGTATTCATAGAATGTGCATCTGGCTATTACCAAAGAACTTTGATATAGGCGGAACTGTTGGTGTCTGGGCAATGAATATAATAGTAGGCTGTCTGATCGGTGAGGTAGTAGTTGTATGGTATATACTGCGTGCTGTGTATATTTTGGTAAAGTATTTTGTGAGCTTGTTAAAATAAGGGAGTTAAATGAAATATTCATTGGCGTACCGTCTCACTGGCTTCTCTGAAAAAGAAAATCGGGGATATGATTATTGGAAGTTGTGCTAATGTTATAGTGCCTATTGAGAAGAAGTAGAAATGGATTTTATGACTACGAAAGAAGTTGCCTGCAAATGGAAAGTGACGGAACGGATGGTGCAGTATCACTGCAAAGCTAGACGGTTTACTGGAGCAGTAAAGATAGCGGGTGTCTGGCTGATACCAAAGGAAGCGGAAAAGCCGATACGGGGTAATATGATATTTACGGCAATTCAACAACCGCTGTAAAAAGCAAAAGAAATTGATTAAAAATAGAGTATTTTTTGTTAATGTTGTTATTCAAGAGGAGGTATATTCCATGTCACAAAGTATTTTAATTGTAGATGATGAAAAAGAAATTGTATCAATGCTGTATCATTATTTTAGTAAACTGGGATATACGGTATATACTGCAACAGCAGGAAATGCCGCATTAAAAGAGGTAGAAAAAAATCCTGATATTATTTTGTTAGATGTAAATATGCCAGATATAGATGGATTTACGGTCTGCGAAAAAATACGAGATTATATTTCCTGCCCTATTATTTTTTGACCGCACGTATTGAGGATAGTGATAAAATAAAAGGGTTTTCTATCGGAGCAGACGACTATGTAATCAAACCATTCTCTGTTGATGAATTGGAAGCCCGCATTGCAGCACATCTTCGTAGAGAAAAAAGACGCAATGTATCTTCCAAAGTGCAGTTTGATGATAACATAGTAATAGACTATTCATCACGCGTTGTGTTTTATCAGAACAAGGATATGTCTTTTACCAAAAAAGAATTTGATATAATTTCATTTCTTTCACAAAACAAAGGGATTGTTTTTGACCGAGAAACTATATATGAAAAGATTTGGGGGTTAGATGGAACTGGAGATAATACCGTTGTCACAGAACATATTAGACGTATTCGAGCAAAGTTCTTATCCTTGGGTAATACACCATATATTGAAACAGTTTGGGGGTGTGGGTATAAATGGGGAAACTAAGGCAAAAAGGATTGTTCGATTGTCTAAATAACTTGAGTATCAGAGCGTCTTTTGTTTTCTATGCTTTATGTTCATTACTGATTGGAATAATCATTTGCGTTTCTTTAATCTCAATGATTGATAGATACCGAATAAATCTAAACTATAAGTACGAAAACATGGCAGTAAGATATGATATACCGGAAAATGGTTCATTTACAGCCACATACAGTAGTGACCAAACACAATATGCCATATTCGATTCCAGAGGAAATAAAATATGTACATTTAATGTGGATTATCAAAAAGAACGTTCAGTGCATGAATATATTTACCCGAACCATGTTTCATACATCGAAGTATCGCCTAATTTCACAAAACACGATAGACTTGTGGATAGTGCTTTAGGTACATTAAATATTGCAATTATTCCCACTGTACTATCTATCAGTATGATATGTTGCGTAACAATTTTCTATAAAAGGAAATTTTCAAAGCCAATTAAGCTGTTAACTAACGCGTATCAGAAAGTAGAAGCGAATGACTTGGATTTTGAGTTATCATATCCCTTGAATGATGAAATGGGAAAACTTTGTTGTGCTTTTGAAAAAATGAAAAATTGTTTAGCAAAAAACAACGAAATAATGATACGGCAATTTGCTGAACAGCGGCGTTTAAACGCTGCCTTTTCACATGATTTACGCACTCCTTTAACCCTGTTAAAAGGTCATGCTTCTACGTTGCTTTCCTTTATCCCAAAAGGATTAGTAACACAGGAAGAAATACTGGAAGAATTATCTGTAATGTCAAAAAATGTTTTACGGCTCGAAAAATATGTAGATGCCATGACAAACCTATATAGATTGGAAGATATTGAAATGCCGCGCCAGCATATTCAATTCCATTCACTAATAGACAGTTTGAACGAAACAGCAGAAGTCCTTTGTCGTGACAAACACTTTACGATCACATCAAAAAAAGATGATACAGTTTTGTTTATTAACTTACTAAAACTTCCCATACCTAAAATGGGATTCGTTCCTTGAAAATTCAATATTTCA